>JGI24709J26583_10003002_pt1 | contig 13515 bp, 14 predicted proteins | sample BioPla2DNA1_FD_26583 | JGI IMG/M metagenome (IMG submission 26583) | reverse complement strand
GAATTTGATGATGTTACTGACTATCATAATCAAGAAAATGTTAAACAAATTTTCAGTGAACAGTTAAAAGAAATGTTAACGTTTTTAAAAATTGATTCAGACGATTTGGTATTAATAGTGGGATTGGTAATCATCGTAAAAAAATCAATAAAGAAACTATTGGTGTTCCTGTAATTGCAATAGGTGTTCCAACAGTGGTAGATGCTGTTACAATCGTTAGTGATACTTTTAATTATATGCATAAGCACTTTTCCTATTCAAAACAAAATATTGATAATCCAATTGATCGATTAATCCCTATTACTAAAATTAATTATTTAAAACAACAATATAATTTAAAAAAAGATGATAAAGAAAAATTGTTAGGTATGGTTGGTAGTTTAAATGATAATGAATTAAAACAATTGATTTTTGAAGTTTTAACACCCATTGGGTATAATTTAATGGTAACACCTAAAGAAGTTGACTTTGTTATAAAAAAACTTGGAGAAGTTATTGGTAATGGTATTAATCGAGCACTTCATAAAAATGTTACTAATTTGTAAATTAAAACTTTAAGTTGTTTATGAAATGTTTTTGTTGTAAAATATAGCTGGTGATAATTATGAGCTTGATGTTGGAAGCTATTAAAGGTCGGGAAGGTGTAATTGATTTAATAAAAAATTATTTTACACTAACCAAAAGAGATAAAAGTAATGTCGATAAATTTATTTGTTCACTAATAAGAAGTTATAATAGTGAACATGATGTGTATCTTGAGTTATTTTTCAATAATGTAATTTATCAGCAAATACAAAACTTATCAGAAAATAACAAACTATTAAATCAATTTATTATTAGATATTCTAATGATGAGAATATATATAATAAATACGTTAAAGGTATTTTCCAAATTAATTATGTAGATTACCATACTAAAGTTAATCAAATGATAAAAGCAGATCCTAAACTAGTGGATTCTTATGTAAACCAAAATATAAATGAAGTAAGTTTTGAAAACAGTTTAGAAATGAAGATGGTTGATGATTATATTACAAGAAAACTTAGTTATGATAGGAAACTTGCAAATAAGGATATAAGAAATATCGTTAAGTTTTTAATTGAGCAGTATAGTTATAAAGAATCTTTAAAGACCAAAGTTAAAACGGTAACTTTTATTGAAAATTTAAATGAAGCAAAATTAAAGTTGCCACTAATTTTAAAAAAGACCAAGTTCTATTTTAATGTCTATGGGTATTGTGATTCTAATTTTGTTTACGATGGACTTATTACTATAAATACAGATCACTTTAAAATTAGAAAAAATTTAAAATTTGATACACCAACTTTATCGTTATTTAAATTGTTAATTACTTGCTTTCATGAACTTCAGCATGCTAAACAAAATCAAAAAACTAAATGTCATTTTTCTGATCCTGTAACATTATATTCTTTTAAAGAACAGTATTATTTATTTCTTATTACTAATGATTATTCGTTTTATTTTAACAATCATGAAAAATTTTATTGTGAAATAGATGCTAATTTAGTTGGATGTCAGCATGCTCTTGAAGTATTGAAAAAATATTCATTTAAAAGATATAAAGAAATAAAAACAATTGGCAGTGATTATTTAAAAAAACAATTAGTTGAAAAAAATAACTATGATGATGATTTTATTAGAAGACGAATTAATTCGTTAGTCACGACTCGACCTAAATATATAAAAGAGGCACCAGTTTTGACATTAGAATATAATAAAGATGGTTCGAAAAAAAACATTGTAGAAATCTTAAACCAACCAACTTTAGAATTATTAGATAAAGATTTAATATATTATATTATTGCGAAAAATGTTGTTGAAAACAATTTATCTGAATTTATAACTAATATTCATAAACTATCTAATCAGTCTCTTGAACTTGTTAAGCAAGCGATTGGGTGGGAATTAAAAAACATTAATGAACGAAGCGAGTTAAATGATGAATTTATTAGAAGGCGTTACATTAGTATTGAGAATGGTGAAAAACAAAATTTAAAACTATGTAAAAAATATTGTTTGCTTTTAAAATGTAAACACTCGATTGAAGAAATTTTAAAAGATAACAAAGATATAGAAAAGGAAAAGGTTTTATTAAAACAAAGATAATTTTAATCTTTGTTTTTGTTTCGACAAAATAATCATTCATAATAATTTATAATAAGAATAAATTAAAGTGGGTGATTATATTAAAAAAAAGATTTCAAACCAAAAAAAGAAAAAGAGGAATTGCTAAATACCTTTTTTACTTATTTATAATATATTTATCTTATCAGTTAATTACGAATTATTTTAATAATGTTCAACTGGTAACCAACAATGAGGATTTTATTAAAGCATTAATGGTTAATTCTAATTATCATCTTAAGTATGAAAAAAGTTCCAAAAATTTAGTTACCATTTTAACTAAATTTATAACTAATTTTGATATTAATGATCCCGTTTCTGTTTTGGAAAAAAATATTGTCTTTAAAGATAAAAACAAAACCAAAACAACTGTAAACAACAGCGACAACAATTTGTCAATTGAAGAACTTGAAAAAATTAGTCTGCACATTAATGATCCTTATTCGGTTAAGACTGACAACCCACGAATTTATATTTATAATTCTCATCAGTTAGAAAATTATAATAATAAAAATTTAGAAATTTATAATATTACTCCAAATGTTATGATGGCTTCCTATTTGTTAAAAGAAAAACTTAACAAACTAGAAATACCAACGATTGTTGAGGAATCTAATATTATCGAGTTTATGAAAATCAATAATTGGCTTCATAAGGACAGTNATAAGGCTAGCCGTTTTTATATTATTGATGCTATTAATAAATATAAAAANTTAGATTTATTAATAGATTTGCACCGCGATGATTTAACAAAAGAAGCATCTACTATAACAATTAAAGGTAAAAAATATGCTAAAGTTTTATTTGTGGTTGGATTAGAAAACCCAGGATATCAAAAAAATTTAAGTTTAGCTAATAAAATAAATAATTTAATTAATAAAAAATACCCTTCTTTGAGTAGAGGAGTATTAATTAAAAAGGGAAAAGGTGTTGATGGAATCTACAATCAAGATTTAAGTCCTAAAATGATTTTACTAGAACTTGGAGGGCAACATAATACCATTGATGAGATTTTAAATACTATCGAAGTGATGTCGCATATTTTAAAAGAAATTGTTGGTGATAACTAATGAAGATAGAAGATAAATTGAAAATATACACAAAAATATTCAACATTTCATTTATCGTTTTGTTGATAACTTTTTTAGCGCTCTATGTATCACAATCTACAGGTTATTATAATTATGAACAGCATAAGAAGATGGTTTTAACTGAAGAAAAAATAAAACAGTTTTAGAAAGATGTTAAGCAAGGAAAAAACTTAGATCTTGAAAGTTATTTAGATAGTCCAGTTAAAAATTACCAAAATAAAGTTTCTAATTTTGGTTATCAATTATCTTATAATATTGGTAAATATACTAAGTTTGGAATCCAAAAAACATTTGGCTTCTTAAATAAGGTAATAGAGGGAGAACAAAAGTAACCCAAATGTCAATAAGCATAAAGTTGAAATATTAACTATGTTTTTATTTTTCAATACCTTTACTTAATGTATTTAAAATAAACTCTTGACTATTTTCATCGCTATTTTTCCATAATATTTCAAAAAAAACACCTAATCCAGGTAAAGTGATTTCATCATTTATCTCTATTGACGAAACAATTGATTGTTTTATTTCGTTTTGATCTGCATCTTTAAAATTATCCATAATGCTTTTTCTAATATCTATTTCCATATTATCATCCTTATATCCTTATTTTGTCAAATGCGTATAATAATATACATTATTATTTCTTTTTTATGAAAAATATTATATAATGAAAGTAGTGATAGGAGGATTAATATGGATACATGGATGGTTTTTCTAATTATAGGTGCTATTGTTGTTTTAATATTAATGTTTATTATGAAAACATATAATAGTTTGATTAGGTTAAGGAATATGGTTAAAGATCAATGGGCTCAAATTGATGTCTTACTTAAAAGAAGGGCAGATTTGATTCCGAATCTTGTTGAAACAGTAAAAGGGTATGCAAGTCATGAAAGTGAAACTTTAGAAGCAGTTATCAGTGCGCGTAATAAGGCAGTAAGTGCAACGACAACGCATGATGAAATTCAAGCAAATGGGGAGTTGACACAGGCTCTAGGTCGCTTGTTCGCACTAACAGAAGCTTATCCAGATTTAAAAGCAAACACTAATTTTATGCAATTGCAATCAAGTTTAAAGGAAACTGAAGATAAAATTGCTTATGCAAGACAATTTTATAATGATGCCGTTTTAGGTTATAAAAACAAACTTGAGATGTTCCCATCAAACATTATAGCTGGGATGTTTAATTTTAAACCTGAAGAGTTCTTCGAAGCAACTGAGCTTGATAAAGAAGTACCCCAAGTTAAATTTTAGACTTACAGTTGTAAGTCTTTTTTTAAAAAGGAGAATTTTTATGATTAAGAGATTGTTTAAAATATTAATTTTTATAGCGCTTCTTTGTCCAATTACAATTTTGGCAAAAGATGATGGAATAAGTAATTATTTTATTGAAGCCAATGTAAAGTCAAATGGAGATTTACAAGTGAAAGAATTGTTTGTATTAGAAGGGCAGTTTAATGGTTATGAGAGAATTATTAATTTTCAAAATCATAATGCTATGAAATTTAATGAAGATATAAAATCATTTCAAAGTAGTGATATCTACAATGGTTACGATATTGAATTGATTAAAATAAAGGCTATTGAAGTTGACAAAAATGTTAATTTTGATTATTTGTATAAAAATGGTGATGAGTTTGTTGAAGCCCTTAGTTCTTCAAATGGAATATATGGTCAATATGTTGTAACTAAAAATGTACATGGTGAAAGTTATAGAATATATAACCCAAGTACTGCAGGCAAAAGGGGATTCTATATTGAATACATCATTAAAGATTTAGCGGTAGTTCATAATGATATAGCTGAAATCTATTGGAATCTTTTTACTAATGAGCAAATAGAAAATATAAAAAATCTAGAAATGGTAGTTAATATTCCAAATAATGAGAATGAAATAAGAGTGTGGGGACATGGCCCTTTAAATGGTGAAACCAATATTATTAATAAAAATAAATTACAATATAAAATTAAAGATTTACCCGCGTCAAGATCAATCGATATTCGTTTTGTTTTTGATAAAGACGTTATTAATAAATCTTTAAAAAAGACAAATATTTCTGCACTAGATAAAATATTAGAAGTCGAAAACAAGCGGGCTGATGAAGCGAATGCGGAAAGAGAGCAAGCTAAGAAAATAGAAGCTAGAAAAAGAGCAATTAGTTATATGCTTGATATTTTTAAGTTTTTTTGGATTGCTGGTTTAGTCTATATAATTTACAATGTTTATAATAAACATGATAAGGAATATCAAACTTCTTTTAAAACTAAATATTTTCGTGATTTTCCAGGAAATTATGGTCCTTCAAATGTCGGATATTTGATTAATAAAAAAATAGGGGCTAAAGAAATCTCGGCTACTATTTTAGATTTAATTGTTAGAAAACATATTAATTATGAACAATTGAAAAAAAAGGAATATCAGTTAATATATAATCCTGATGCTACAGACGATGTATTGACAATAGCAGAGCAAAAACTTATTAAAATGTTATTTCAAACTATTGGTAAGGATAATAAAGTAACTGTTCGTGAAATCAATAATTATGCTAAAAAACATTACCAAACTTTTTTAAGTGGTTATAATGATTGGAATGATGCTGCAACTATTGAGGCTGAAGATAGAAATTTTTACGAAGTAAAAACTAATGTTAAATTAAAAGCAATCAGTTATAGTATTATTGGACTTTTGGCAACTTTTATCACCTTTGAATATTCTAATGTTCTTTTTATTAATATAGTTGTAATCATATCGGCTATAGGTTCATTAATATATTTTGCAACTATAACTAAACGAACTAAAGAAGGTCAGGATCATTATTTAAAGTGGATGGGACTTAATAGATTTCTTAAAGATTTTGGTAAGTTTAAAACTCGTGATTTACCTCAAATCGAACTTTGGGAAAAATATTTGGTATATGCTGTTGTTTTTGGTTCAGCTAAAAAACTAGCTAAAACAATGGAAATAAAATTTTCAGAAATGCCTGAAAGTAGTTATACAGTAGGTGATTATCTATTTGATATAACTTATTTAAGGATGTTAAACAACTTAAATTATAATATAAGCCAAGGTGTTAGCAGTGCAGTTAGTACAGCGTTGTCAACCAAAGCAATTAGTGAATCCAGCACATCATCAGGTGGAGGTTTCGGTGGAGGATTCTCAGGTGGAGGTGGCTTTGGTGGTGGAGGCGGTGGCGGTGGCCGTTTCTAATACAAAAAAAGAAACACTAGAGGTGTTCCTAAAATTATTTTTTAAATCATTTGATAGTTGCTATCAGTGAAATTATTGTTATATGGTTTTGGGGTGCCAGAAGTTCTTTCTAACTCTGAAACACGGCGCTCCAAATTGTCTAAACGACGATTTAGGTTATTAATTTCTTGATTAGGCGAACTTTGTTGTGAGCCTTGGGGTTGTTGATGACCACAACCAGGCTGTTGTAATCCTGGTTGACTACCAGNCATCATTCCCGGTGCCATCCCAGGTGGCATTCCTGGTGCCATCCCAGGTGCCATTCCCGGCATTGGTTGCATTATTCCTGGATTCCCTTGATATATCGGATATGGTGGCATTCCATAATTTCGTTCTCTTTTCAAGTTAAACACACTCCTTTATTGTTCATTATATTTATATGCTTTTTTTATTAAGATGTGCTTATAACCTTATTTTTTTTGTAAAAGGTGCTTATAAAATTATTGTAAATCAGAAATTAAATAGAAAAAACAACATCTATTTTATAAATGTGCATTAAAATGGTTGACAATCATATAATTAGAATGTATAATCAAATAGAAATTGAAAAAGGAAAGCAGAAGATTCCACTTCTCACCCGATTACTAATAGTTTTGGGTAATAGGCCATAAATATTATTTAATATTTTGCGCGATTTTAGTGGATAACTCTGTTATCTGCTTTTTTTATGGAGGTGCTATATATCGCGAGTAAGGAAAAAGATTTATTTATTAATGAGAAAATACGTGCTAGAGAAGTAATGGTGATTGGGCCAAATGGCGAAAAATTAGGGGTAAAACCAATTAACGATGCATTAACATTAGCTAGTTATGCTGGGTTTGATCTTGTCTTGATTAATCCTAAAGGTACACCACCGGTGTGTAAAATTATGGATTATAATAAGTTTAAATATGAAAATAAAAAACGAGCTAAGGAAAATTTAAAAAGACAACGAGAAACTAATCNCGAATTAAAAGAATATCGTTTATCTGTAACAATCGATAAACACGATTTTGATACTAGAGTTCGTAATGCCAAAAGATATTTAGAAAAAGGGCATAAGGTAAAATCATCAATCCGTTTCAAGGGGAGAGAAATGGCTCATCCTGAATTAGGAAGAGAAGTTTTAAATAGATTTGCTGAANCCTTATCTGATGTTAGTGAAGTTGATCAACAACCAACACTTGAAGGACGTATTATATCGTTGATATTAACACCCAAAAAAAAATAATAGGAGGAAGATTATGCCAAAAATGAAAACACATAAGGGTCTATCAAAAGTAGTAAAAGTAAGACCAGGTGGAACAGTAAAGATAGGTAAAGCTGGTGGAAGACATAATACTGGAAAAAAGAATGCAGCTCATAATCGTAATGTTCGAAAAGGATCATTAATAAGTGAAGCTGATTACAAAAGAGTTAAGGATTTAATTAAGTAAAAGGAGGAAGATTATGCCAAGAGTTAAAAATGGTACGATTCATCGTGCTCGTCGCAAAAAAGTATTAAAATTAGCCAAAGGTTATTTTGGAAGCAAACATCGTTTATATCGTACAGCTAAGGAACAAGTAATGCATTCATTAAGTTATGCATATAGAGATAGAAGACAAAAGAAAAGAGATTTTAGAAAGTTATGGATTACTCGAATTAATGCTGCATGTCGTGAAAACAACATCAGTTATTCAAAATTTATTAATGGGTTAAANAAAGCTGGAATCACAATAAATCGTAAGATGTTATCCGAAATTGCAATCGACAATCCAGAACATTTCACAAATTTAGTTAAAGTAGCAAAGGATGCTCTTGAAGGTAAAGTTTTAGAAGCTAAAAAGGTTGAAGTAAAAAAGGCTNAAGAACCTAAAAAAACACAAGAAGCTAAAAAGGAAACAACAACTGATTTATCTGAGTTAACTGTTGCCAAATTACGTGAATTAGCTAAAGAAAAAGCGATTACTGGATATTCAACAATGAAAAAAGCTGAATTAATAGATGCATTAAAATAATCATAAATGATTATTTTTTTGTTTTAATAGAAACAATTTCGAAAAAACGGACATAATTACATAGTAAACTAAATAATATTTTGTTTGATTAATTTACTAATCAACATTGTACGTGTTATAATATATCCTAAGAGGTGCTGCATGTGATTAATTTGTATATTGATTTTGATGGGGTTATTTTAGATACAATAAATGTTACTAAAGAAATTATGAAAGAGGAAAATATCGATACTAAAGATGTTCTGTCAGTTAGAAATTTTTATTCAAATCTAGATTGGAAACATATATTATCGGTTACACCAGAAATTAACGATAGTTTAACTTGTATACAAAAAATATTAGATACGAAATTGTTTGATGTATCAATTTTAACTCATGTTAATTCATTAAATGAAGCTGTTGAAAAGGTTCACTTTATTCGAAAGTATTTTAAAGATATAACGGTTATTCCTGTACCAAAGGTAATTTCAAAAACAAAAATGGTTCAAACGGAAGGTTCAATTTTAGTAGATGACTATGCCGGTAATTTAAGAGAGTGGGAATCAGAACACGGAATTGCAGTTCGTTTTTCTACTAAATTAAACGGTAAAGGATATTTAGTTGTCGATCGCTTAGATCAAATAATTGATATGTTTTCTGATACAATACAATAAGTGGTAAAAATATTATGAGAGGGGGGATAATATGAATATCAATTATTCATTAGCTATTGTTCTTCGAGACTTTTTAAAAAAGCATAATATAGAAAAACAACATCAAGATTTTACTCTTTTTTCTGAAGATGAATTAAATCAAATAACAGAATTAGAATTAACCAATCTTGATAATTTGGAAGATCTTGATAAATTACCAAATTTAAAAAAACTTGCTATTAAAAGCGAAAATTATAATAATTTTGCCACATATATAGAATTAGAAAACAGCACTTTAATTAATCATATTACTGATTTTTCTAAAATAGAAAAACTTCCTAATTTAGAAGAGTTAGAAATAATCAATGATATTAATATTAAGAAACTAGATTTAGGAAACTTACCTAACTTAAAAAAAATATATTTAATAAACAATCCTAATTTATCAAATGTTAAAAACCTTGATAAATTAAAAAAATTAAAAAAAGTGATTATTTATGGAACAAATATAAAAAATTCTTTAAATATTCATGATTATCTTGTTAATACATACAAAACTAAAATTAATATTTTAGATATTAATATGTATGACAGTATTGTTAAAGGATCCTCTAAAAATTCCAAGGCACTAGCAGATTTATATAAATTGGGCTTCACTAAGATCCATTTTGCCGAAAAAACAGGTTTTGCTGATTTCGCACTTTTATCTATAGATAAAGTTGATAAATTATATCAAAAATGTCTTGATATTATTAAAGAAAAGCAACTTCGCGGTTTATCTAATTATGATAAAATAAAACATGTTTATCAGTATGTAACAAATAATATTACTTTTGATCAAGAGGGTATTATTGCAAGAAATAAACAATATTTGGAATTAAAGTATAATTATAAGGATATCCCACCTTTTATAAAAAATAATTTTTCAATGTTACATAGTAGCTACAATGCTGGTATTTTAAGAAAATCAAACTGTGAAGGATATGTCAACTTAATGAATTTTATGCTTGGTATTTTAAATATTCAAACTGCCAGTGTTTACGCCACAGATAAAAACAACCCCAATGTTGCTTCGTATAATCATGCTCTTACAAGTGTGGAACTTAACGGGGATTGGTATTATTGTGAACCAACTTGGGAAAAACCTGGTGAATTAAAATATTTTATGAAAACCTATGATGAAATAATTAAAACTCATGTTTTAAATCCGTTTGAATTATATAAGAATAAGGAAGTGAATCTCGATGTCGCCAACTATGAAAGAAATCGTAAATGCCGATAATATTATTGAAAAACATGTTAACTTAACAAACCAAGATAAGAAAACAATAGAAGAGGTTTTATCCACTATAAAAGGAAATGCTCTTTATAATAGTAAAATTCATGGTCTTTATCATTCTGAGAAAGTTTTTTTGTTCAGTTATCTAATTGCTAAACATGAAAGATTAGATGAAATCGATCATCAAATTATTACTGATGCTGCACTTTATCATGATATAGGAAGAATAAATGATTATGAAGATTCACTTCATGGTTATTGTTCTGCTAATAGAATAGATACTGTTGTAAAACACCCTATATATAAAGATATTGAAAATTTAAATATTTTAAAAGCTATTATGGATGGTCATTCAGTTAGTGATGAGCGTCGTGATCGTTTTATAGATGATTATGAAATAACTGATGTGGAGCGCTACTACAAATTATACGATATATTAAAAGATGCAGATGCTTTAGATAGAAAACGTTTTTTTGATTATTCTGATTCATATTTAGATGAACGTTTTTTAAGAATTGATGTTTCAAAAGGTTTAATAAAATTATCTGAAGAAATAAACAATATATATAAACAGAACATAAAAACAAATGTTAACAATATAAAAAGACCTGAAGTTGGAAGGTTTCAATGTTTTCACAGTATTGGTTTTGATTTTTTTAAACTAGCTAGTGTTCTTGAACACGGAATTTTATCTAAAAAAGAAATGCAAAAACTTGATATCGAAGGTGTGTCTAATTTTGAAGGTGGAAATTTAGACGACTATGTATCTGTGGTTGATGGTAGACTTATCAATAAAGGTGGTACTGCTTTTCCGACTTTCGTTATGAATGGAATTAGTTTTGTTTGCGAGGTTGATAAATTATATAGCAGTGATGAGAAAAACACTCAAAGTTATTGTATTGAACATGGGATTCCTTATAATAAAAGCTTGCACGATGATGAAAAATACGTTTATTCACGAATTGACTCTGATCAAATAAATCACATTTTTCTTTCTAATAAAGTTTGTAATAAAGATGTGAGGGAAGGACTCTATATATACAATTCATTATCGTTTTCTATTTTAAAGGATCGTATTAATCATTATATTAATAATATATCAGATGTTATAAATCCTGATTTAAGTGAAATGAATAAATTATTAAGTATGTACAAAAAAACACTTGAAGATTATTTTATTTTAGATCAAATTCAAAAAAATAAGGTTAATAAACAAGTAGTTGCCGAGTTAGAAGGTTATAGAATTAAAATTAATAATATTATTCAAGACTGGATATATCAAAAATATCAATATGAATTAGGTAAAAATAAAGATGAGATTATAACAATTGATGATATTGTTTCTCATGAATTACAAAAACTTGGATTTGAATATAATAAAAGTCAAACAGATAAAGGGTATTTATTTTCTTATGAAAAAATAAAAACCAAAAGCAGATAACTGGCACTCATTATTGACGAGTGCTAGTTTTTGTGTTAAAATATTAATAATATGGTTATAATATATAGAGGAGGGGTAGAATGAATAATGGAACACCATATCAAGAAAATTTAGAAAACGTATTAGAAAAGTATGGCCGTGATATTGTTAAAAGTGTGGTTGATGGTAAGGTTGATCCTGTTATTGGCCGTGATGAAGAAATCCGTAGTATCACTAGAATTTTATCTCGTAAAACGAAAAATAATCCTGTTTTAATAGGGGAGCCAGGAGTTGGAAAAACAGCAATTGTGGAAGGACTAGCTTCTAGAATCGTTAAGGGGGATGTTCCGGACACTTTAAAAAATAAAATTATTTGGGAATTAGATATAGGGGCATTAGTAGCTGGCGCTAAGTATCGTGGGGAATTTGAAGAACGACTAAAGGCTGTTTTGAAAAAAATTAAAGATTCTGATGGTGAAATCATAATGTTTATTGATGAAATTCACATGATTGTGGGAGCCGGAGCAGTTGAAGGTGCTATGGATGCTGGTAATATGTTAAAACCAATGCTAGCTCGTGGTGAGATTCATTGTATTGGTGCCACAACTTTAAATGAGTACCGCAAATATATTGAAAAGGATGGTGCTCTTGAACGAAGATTTCAAAAAGTTTTGATTAGTGAACCGGATGTTTTAGATACAATTACTATTTTAAGGGGATTAAAAGAACGTTTTGAAGTTTACCACGGTGTTAATATTTCAGATAAAGCATTAGTGACAGCAGCAACTTTATCTAATCGATATATAACAGATCGTTTTTTACCTGATAAAGCTATTGATTTGATTGATGAAGCTTGTGCAACTATTAAAGTACAAATGAATTCCGTGCCAGTTGAGTTAGATAATTTAACACGTGAAATTATGCAACTTGAAATTGAAAGAGAAGCTTTGAAAAAGGAAACTGATGAAATAAGTCGCAAAAGGGTGCTAGAATTAAAAGATAAAATTGCTATCTTAAAAAAGGACGAAACAGACCTAAGACTAGCTTGGGAACAAGAAAAATCAATTAATGAACAAATAAATAAAAAGAAAGAAGAAATAGAAAGTTCAAAGTTTAACTTGGAACAAGCAGAAAATCGTTATGATTTAGAAATGGCAGCAAGACTTAGGCATGGGGTAATACCTAAATTAGAAACAGATCTTAAAAATTTGTATAAACAAGATGAATCCCATATTTTAAGTGATACAGTGGATGAAGAGAATATTGCTGAAATAATTTCAAAATGGACCAACATTCCAATCACAAAATTAGTTAGCGGAGAACGTGAAAGATTACTTAATCTAAATAATAGTATGAAAACACGGGTTATTGGTCAAGATCAAGCGATTAAATTAGTAACAGATGCAATACTAAGAGCTAGAACTGGAATAAAAGATCCTAATCGCCCAATTGGTTCATTTATTTTCCTAGGACCTACTGGCGTTGGAAAAACAGAAGTTGCCAAAACTTTGGCCCATGAACTTTTCGATGATGAAAAACATATGGTTCGAATTGATATGAGCGAATATATGGAAAGTTTTTCAGTCTCAAGATTAATTGGCTCACCCCCTGGATATGTTGGTTATGATGAAGGTGGACAATTAACAGAAGCAATTAGAAGAAATCCTTATAGTATTGTTTTATTTGATGAAATTGAAAAGGCTCATCGTGACGTATTTAATAT
>JGI24709J26583_10002990_pt1 | contig 13551 bp, 14 predicted proteins | sample BioPla2DNA1_FD_26583 | JGI IMG/M metagenome (IMG submission 26583) | reverse complement strand
CCGTTGACGTGGAAAGCATTTTAGCTATTTCTGTAACTGTTCCAACATAATATAATCTCCATTGCGCCCACGGGCGATCGCTAGTCAACCTTAAATACACTATTGGTTCAATTAAAAGAGCATGATTTTTATAGTCTTCATTTTTGTATGCCTTATCTAAATCATAACCAAGTTTGTCTAAAAAAGTAGGCTTGAAAAACTTGTCAAACATACCATTACTTTTGTCTGTTATTCTCATAAAATAAGGCTTGATAATATCATTTATTGCTGACGGATCATCGTCAATTATGTATCTAGGTAAAGCTGTATTTTTATCATCCATCAATACAATTGTATGATTAGGAGATGCTTTATCAGAAACATAATTACCTGAAGTTTTCTCGCTTCTAAAATGACTATTCCCCGAAACAATAGCGTTTTTATAATTTGGGTACTTATAATAATTTAAGTATTGAGATTTTTCTAAATTTTTATAAAATGTTTTAGATTCAGGAGTATCATATTTAATATAATCAACACTTTTGGTGTTTGATAATCGATTACCATTTTTATCAACAATAGTCACTCTTATGGCTTGCATTATTTCACCACCTGTATTGAATCTGTGGTACCAACAAAAAGTATTGCCATTTTNATTACAAGATCCATANTTGCTTGTCCTTCCTGNACCAATGTTGGAACCTGGTGGANTTGGATNACTTGCTAATATTTTATAATCAGAAGTTTTGGTGAAGAATACCAGTAAAGTAATTATTATTATTTGAAATATTTTTTTCATAATTCCTCCTTATCACAAATCAAAATCTCCCTTTTTTATGCGAAATACATATATAGCACCACTAACTATTATGATAACACNCGCACNTATATATATATAATATTCCATAAGAAACATAACAACTTTGGTTAGAAAATCTTTTTCTTCTTCGACTTCTTCTTCAATTGGTGCCTTTATTTCCTTTGTTTCTAATTCCTTTTTAAAGTTCTTATAATCATAATTATTTTTAATCCATTTTCTACATAAGCGATGAGTTGAATGAATTTTACATAAAGGATCATTATAATATTTATTATAAGGTGGTGTTACAACGTATTTTGATGTAAGTATATCATTTTTACACAGTCTCTTAACACTATATATTTCATACTTTATATTTTGATTATCCTTGTAGCCTTTTAACACTAGTTCCTTAGGATTAGAAGATTTNNNATTATATTTATAATCAATGTTATTATTTACATCTTTTATATATATATCAGGATGAAGATTCGTTATTGTAACAATAAATTCAATTTTATTGTTTTTTTCTTTATAATCAACACTAGTAGTAATATTTGAAGCGATCGCTGTTAATCTTGCTTTTTCTTTATAATCACAAGTATATATTTGGGCTTTTACAGTTTTAGGATGTATGGTGAATAAAAACATCATAATGATTTGAATATAATATTTTTTCATCATACCACCCTTCCATTATATAATTATAACATATTTTAATCAGAAACTACATTTTTCCAGGTCTACTTTACATTACCTTAACCTATATGTATATTGCATATCCCTAATATTAAAGCTAATTGTTATTTTATCAGCCTGCTCAATTTCTCTTGCAACTTCTACATAATAATCATTAAACCTTTTCACTCTTTGAGTCTTAACTTCTTTTAATCCAAATGTTTGTTGTTTAGATTGACCATTTATTTCATAATGAACAGTTGCAAAATTATTCATAAATTGATAAAGATCAACAATTGGAACAATTGCCAAATCATTATCCCAATCAATTAATCCATTAAGATACATAATCGTTTTGTCAGTTACATTATAAATATCTGGCTTAACATACTCATAAGAATCATAACACTCATTATTATTAACACAAAAATTATATTCTAATTTATGTTGTCTAGCAATTTTAAAATCATTGATTTTAAATGTTGTTTTTCCTAAAACACTATTTTCAAAAGATATCGTTTCCCCTAAATTATAACTGGTAGTTTTAACAATCTTATCTAATTTTATCGGTGCAATATTAACTCGAACATACTTAGGATGCCAACCACTATTAGAAAATCCAAATGTATCTAAGAACTTGAATTGTAAATTCTTGTTTTTGATATATTCATCTGGAACTTCATATATTAATAAATATCTTGTAAACTCATCAGGTATTTGATCATCATTATAAATAAAACCAATATCAGGCACTAAATCATTAAGTCCAAATTGATGGTAATAAATCTTATTATTAACTACCAATTGGGCTCTGGCAACATCTAACTTTATTTTTTGAACACCATTTTTCTTTAATTCAACTTCAACTATAACAAATGACATATTCTTACGACTAACTTCTCTACCTTGAGGATTTTCTTTAGTTATAAAACTACGGTTGATTCGCATTGTAAAGTCTTTGGTTAGAAAAGCTGCTTTTTCATTATAAGCTTTATTATAAATGTTTTGATTAAAGTATATAACTAAAATGGTAAGTCCTGTTAACAATAATAAACCCATATTAATTAAGAATCTATTTTCAATATAAACATATTTGGCAAATCGTAAATTTCTCCTTAAATTACGACGTGCTTTATTAGTATCAACTGATATTTCAAACTCAAATTCCTCATTATCAGTTTCTTCAATTTCTAATTCTGCTAAATCTTGCCCGAAATTAAATTTTTTAATATCAAAACCAGTAGCATATACAAATGTTTTTATAACTGTAAATAGTTGTAAAAAAATAGATATTAATAATAAATCACGAATAAGTCTTAATGTTTGTAAATCAACTACACGCTGGGTTAAACTTTCCACAATTGTTAATGCATTATTAAAAATAGTAATAACAGCAATATATATTCCTACGTTAACAATATAAAATAAAAATGGTTTTTTCTTGATGAATAAAATTGATAGTACTAACACAGAGGCTATTATAATTAAAACTGGGGCCGCAAAAACAAAAGAATTAAATAATTTATCTATAGCCGTCGGATCAACAGTTAAGGTTGATGAATTTAAATATTCATTGAAAAAAGCCACCATTAAAGTTGTTTGGTATATTAAAAAGGCAATTAATAAGGATAAAATAAAATGAATAGTTTTAAATTGCTTTATNAAAAAAGCATATGGTTTTCTCAAGATCATTTAATCCACCCCTATCCTTATTATTTATATATAGTATAACTTAAAAACACTAAAAAAAAAAGGGCATTTTATATTTTTGACTTTTTTTGGACACTTTATTAGATTAATTATTTAAATTACAGACAAATAAAAAGAAAACCCTTAATTTGTAAGGGTTTGTTTACATTATGGTGCAGGAGATGAGACTTGAACTCACACAGTATTACTACCAAAGGTGTTTGAGACCTTCGCGTCTACCATTCCGCCACTCCTGCAAATATATACAAATTATATCACAAACAATACAACTTGTATCATAAAATATATCAATTTTTATTCATCTATGTATTTAGATTTAAATAAATCAGTTTCGTCTAAATTTGCTTCAGAAATGGGATCTATTTTAGGAAGTTCGTTAAGATTTTTTATTCCAAAAACATCTAAAAATTTATCAGTAGTTTTATATAAAAAAGGGCGACCAGGCAAATCAGAACGACCAATTTCACAAATTAATTCTCTGGCTTGTAATTTTCTAACCATATGACTACTGCTTACTCCCCTAATTTCATCTATCATTGTTCTAGTCACTGGTTCATTATAAGCTATAATTGCTAAAACTTCTAAAGCAGCTGGTGTCAGCGGCTTATTTTCATCAATTTCAACTAATTTTTTATAAAAATCATTATATTCACTTTTAGTTACTAACTTATAAATATTACCGTATTTTTCTAATTTTATACCCCTATTACTAATTCGGTAATCTTGTAATAATTGATTAGCTAACTCTTCAACCTTTTCTTTATCTATTTCTAAAATAGTTTGAACATCTTCAATTTGCAAACCATCATCACCACATAAGAAAAGTAAACCTTCTAGTGCTGCTAATAAATTCATTTAATCACTTTCCTTTACAGCTAAATAAATTTTCTTAAAATTTTGTTCTTGCGAGATACTTAAATATTGTTTTTTAGATAATTCCAAAATTGATAAAAAAGTAACAATAATATATTCACGATTATACTCTTCAAACAACTCATTAAATTCAACCTTTTTCTTGATTTTTAAGATTTTTTTTATTTCATCATTTCTTTTAGAAACAGAATATTCTTTTTGCGTGATTTTAGTATTAAGTGGCTTTTCATCTTCAAGTCGTTCTAAAAACATATTAAAAGCATTTACTAAATCATCTAAATTTACATCAATTGGTGTATCTTCTATTTCTTCTGGCATAAAGGGTTTTAAATCACTTGGTTCTTTACTATACATTAAACGTCGTGATTCTTCTAACTCTTTTAGTTTTTCTGTAACACCTTTATATTGTTTATATAAGAGCAATTTATTTATTAGTTGTGTTCGAGGATCTTCTTCATATTCATCATCAAGCTCATTGCGATAATTAGGTAATAAAATTGATGATTTCATTTCAATAAGCTCGGCTGCCATCACTAAATATTCACTCGCAACATTTAAATTTAATTTTTCCATCTCATTAATATAGTTTAAATATTGATTAGTTATTTCCTCAATACTTATATCACAAATATCAATATCACTTTGTTTAACTAAATGAAGAAGAAGATCTAAAGGACCTTCAAACTCATTTATATTTATTGTATAATCCATCTTAACACATCCGTTTTATCTTTTTTATTTGAGCAATTTTAGTAAACGATCAATCAGCATAGATATTTCAGGTAAAAAACTTATCCAGACAAATAAAATAATTGCAATTAATATATATATTTTAGCCTCTTTATCTAATATAGGAATTTTCATCAAATCAACCTCGCTTCATTCATCTACATAAATAATAACACAAAAAGAATATTTATACAATATTTTTTATTTTATTGAAATTCCTGCAATATAGCCCGTTGCTAGGGCAATTGTTATATTATATCCTCCTGTTGAACCGTGTATATCAAGCAACTCACCTACAAAATAAAGACCGGGATTTATAGTCGATTCCATTGTTTGCTTATTTATATATTTAATATCAATGCCACCACCTGTAATAAAACTATTTTCAATGGAAAATTTATTTTTAATAAACAGTTGTAAATTAACAACATTTGATATTAACCTTTTTTTATCACTATTGGAAATAACAGCAATGTTATCAGTAGCTTTTACTTTACTAAAATCTAATATATAATCAGCTAAACGACTAGGTAAAACTTTCCTCATAAAACTTTTAATTTCTCTTCTTTGTTCATAAGTATTAAGTAACTCAAACAGTTCACTCTCAGAAACACTTGGTAAAAAGTTTATATCGATAGAAACTTCTTTATTTTTTTGAAATTCTTGATAAACGTATTCACTAATCTTAAAAACTACAGGTCCACTAATTCCACTATGCGTAAATAACATTGGACCAGTTTTAACAATATCATTTAACTTGATTGCAATATTATCAAGTGTCATTCCAGCCAAAGGCAGGTTATTCACCAACTTTAACGGGGCTTGAGATGGATATAAATCTGTTAGTGGTTGGTTTAACATTCCCGCAAATTCATACCCATCACCACTTGAACCAGTTTGGGGAAAACTTTTAGATCCTGTTGCAACAACAATATTAGTAGCTTCATAACTACCATTATTTGTGTCAATAATATATTTATTATTTTTATTACTAATTTTAAAAACAGTACAGTTTAGCTTAATCNCTACCTTATACTTATAAAGTTCATCTTGTAAGGCTTCAACTATTGAAGAAGCTTTATTATTAACCGGAAATACTCGATCATCATCTTCGATTTTCAAATCAACACCTAAATTAGAAAAATAGTCATATATTTGATTTGGACCAAAATTATATAATGAATATTTTAAAAAATTATGGTTAACAGGTATTTCTTTGCTAAAATCTTTTATATCTTTGAAATTAGTAAGGTTACAACGACCACCACCTGTAATCAATAACTTCTTACCTAGATTATGATTTTTTTCAAGTAGCAATACCTTTTTTTGGTTTTTAGCAGCAGTTATCGAAGCCATCATACCTGATGGTCCTGCACCTATAACAATAACATCGTACATATTTATCACCTTTATATTATAATATCATTTATAAAATCATTAAATAACTCTAAAAAAATCACAATGTAATTTTAACTTTTATATTTGTTATTGTTTTTCTTCTGGTGTTTTTCTAGGTGTTTTCTTAAGAGCAGGAATCCAAAATGCTAAAGAAATTATACCAAAAAATATTGTTCCGAAAAAGTCTTCACCAATCATTACCAAAGACCCAATAGTGAAGACAATTGCCCAACTGTATAGAACGAACAATAAAATATTAGAAACTATTTTTTTCATATTTATATCCTCCATCTTAAATTTACACATATTTTTTATGATTATATAGTTACTATGTTTTGACTATTAAAACAATATATATATTCCTTTTTTAAGACTCTTTTCTAATTTTTTTATACAACTCCATGACCAATAAAATTGGTAAAGACATTAAGAAAATATATTTTATGTGTTCTATTGGTATCGGTACAACTTTTAAAAACTTACTAAGTACTGTTTCGGTTACTATTAAATGTAATAGTAAAGTCGCACCTATTCCAACGTAAATAAGAGGATTACTTTTAAAATGCATTTTAAAAATTGATTTCTTTTCACTTCGACAATTAAACACATGGACATTTTGAATGAAAACCATTAATAATAAAATATAACTACGGGCCAAATGTATTTCTAAGTTTAAATGATTAATTAAATAATACCAAACAACAAAGACAATAATTCCAATAACAAATGCCGCTATAAAGGTTTCTTCCGTTAAGCGTTTGTTAAAAATTTTTTCTTTTGGTGGTCGTGGTGGTTCTTCCATAATTCCGTCCTCAGCCTTTTCAAAAGAAAGTGCGATATCTTGAATACCGTCAGTTACTAAATTAAGCCATAGTAACTGAACAGCAACAAGCGGTATTGGCAAATTAAATAAAATAGATAAAATAACAAATAAAACTTCTCCAATCCCACAAGATAAGAGCATATATATAACTTTTCTAATATTACTATAAGCAACTCGTCCCTCTTCAATACCTGCTACAATTGATAAGAAGTTATCATCAGCAATAATCATTGCACCGGTTTCCTTAGCTACATCAGTACCACTACCTGTGGCGATACCAATATTGGCAGCCTTTAAAGCCGGCGCATCATTGACTCCGTCACCAGTAACAGCAATAAATTCTCCCATTCGTTTATATGATTCAACAATTTCTAATTTTTGAAGTGGCGTCACTCTAGTAAAAACCATTTTATTTTTGACAAATTTATCAAACTCTAAGTGTCCTTTTTTAAGATACTTTTCAATATCATTGCCATTAGCAACTTGTTCGTAATCATTCGTAATTCCTAACTCTTTTGATATAGCAAAAGCTGTTAATGGATGATCACCAGTAATCATAACTACTTTAATTCCCGCTTCGTGACACTTGTTAATTGAAGCTGTTGCTTCTTTACGAATAGGGTCAATAAAACCTACTAACCCAATTAAAGTTAAAGCAGGAACATAATCATCATCGTATCCTTCTGCTTCGACAAAATCCTTTTTTATTCCTTTAGCTAATGCAATAACACGATAACCTTGACTCGCTAATTTTTCATTTTGTTCTTTTATTTTCTTAATATCCAATGGTGATTCTTTACCATTTACATCCATTGTTTTACAAAAGGATATGACCTTTTCCACAGAACCTTTAACGGTGCACCAAATATCATTGTTTTCTTTATAAAAAACTGCTGAATATTTATTTTCTGATTCATATGGTATTTTACCCATAATATTGTTTTTTAAATTTTCATCAATTTTTAATTTGTGCGCTAATGATAAAAAAGCCACATCTATTGAATCTCCATGATTTTCCCAAATACCATTATTTTCTTCTAAATGCGCTTCATTATTAAGTAATCCCAACTCACCAACTTTTTTGACAAAACTTAGATCAGAATTTCCCCCAGTTAAAACTATCTGACCATCGCCATTATATCCAACGCCTTCAACTTTAAATATTGAATCATCTGGTAACATAATGATTTTAGCTGTTTGTTCATTTAACGTTAAAGTTCCTGTTTTATCACTAGCAATAACGGTACAACTACCTAAACTTTCAACAGCATTTAACTTTTTAACAATAACATTTTTCTTAGTCATTCTTCTAGAGGCAATGGATAAAGAAAGAGTTAAGGCAAACGGTAACCCCTCTGGAATTGCTGACACTGATAAAGCAACAACAGTAAAAAAGATTTCTCTAGCAACATATCCTTTGTAATATAACAAAACTGATATTAATAAAGCAACAATTGCAGTTACTATCCCTATTTGTTTAGTAAACTTTTCCATTCTAATAATCAACGGAGACTTAGTTTTATCACTTAATAATACTGTGGAAGCAATTTTTCCAATTTCAGTATCATGCCCAACAGCAGTAACAACTCCATGACCACGACCACTAATAACAGAACAACCAGCATAAGCCATATTTTCTCGATCGGCAATTCCAAGTTCTTCCATAATTGGTTCACTAATTTTCTCTGAAGCAAATGATTCACCTGTTAATACTGATTCATCAATCGATAAATTATAACAATCAACAATTCGCAAATCAGCTGATATTTTAGAGCCCGGTTCAATAACAACTATATCTCCAATGGTCAAATGTTCTGAATCAATTTCCTGTTCTTCACCGTCACGAAGTACCTTAACATTAACTTTGATTAAATTTTGAAGACTCTGAGCGCTTCTATTAGCCCGCCATTCTTGATATGTGCCAAGCAAAGCATCAGTTGATATAACTAATAGAATAAAAATAGCATCTATTGTCTCACCAATAATAAACGATAAAATTACCGTTATAATTAAAATATAAATAATCGGATCATTTAGTTGTTCGACAAATATTTGAAAAATATTTTTAGTTTTAGCTTTCGGTAAAGTGTTTATTCCATATTTTTCCAAACGTTTGCTAACTTCATTAGCAGTTAATCCCTCTTTAGTTGTTTCAAAAAAGGATAAAGTTTCTTCAATTGTTTCCTTATACCATAATTTATCTGGTTTCATAATTTACTCTCCTATTCAATAATGAGCTTATATTACTATTAGTATACCAAGAAATAATTATTAAAGATAGAAAAAAGAATAAATTAATTTATTCTTTCCTTATTGTTTTCTTCTTCCATCAATTTGATATAAGCGACTTTACCAACTAAGGTTTTGGGTAACGAGTCCCGATACTCAAATTCATATGGCATTGAATATTTAGCAATATTTTTCTCACAATGCTCATAAATACTTTGTTTAACTTCTTCCGTTGCTTCAATTCCATTTCTAAGAACAACAAACGCTTTAATTACTTGAGCTTTATAAGGGTGATCTACTCCAATGACAGTTGATGTCAACACATCTGGGTGATTATCAATAATGTTTTCAATATGTTGGGGATAAATACTATACCCTGACGATATAATCATTCTTTTAATACGTTGTTTAAAGTAAACCCAACCATCAGAATCCATACATCCTAAATCACCAGTGTGCAACCATAATAGTCCATCATCATGAAGACGCAATACGTGAGTTGTTTCTTTCGGCTCGTTTAAATAGCCCATCATAACTGTTGGTCCTGACAAACATATTTCACCATCACTTCCATATTCTACCTCAATATGAGTGTTTGGTTTAACAATTTTATAGTAAGTATCCGGATAAGGTATACCTATACTACCTTCACGATATTCACTATTTGGAGTTAAGCAAGTGCCAGTAACACACTCCGTTAGACCATAACCTTCACGGACTTGGACATTAGCATTATGCTCTTTTAAAAACTTATCAATCCTTTTCTTTAAACTAATTGATAATGAATCACCACCAGAAATAACAACTTTTAAAAATGATAAATCGACTTTATTCATTCTTTTGTTTCTAAGTAACGCTTCATACAAAGTTGGAACCCCCGCAATTACGTTCGGGCGATACTTAGTTAATAACTTATCAAATGTTTTAGCACTAAATTGGGGTTGCAATATTGCCGTTCCCCCTAAATACATTACTGTATGAATACATATACCAAGTCCGAAACCATGAAAAATAGGCATAATAGCTAAAACAGAATCACCTGGTTTTAAACCACCGCAGGCTGCAATTCCTTGGGCTGCTAAAGCGTTAAAATTAAGATTAGATAAAACAATACCTTTAGGAGAACCAGTTGTTCCACCACTATATAAAATAACTGCTCGATCTTCACCTTTTGAATAGGCATTACAATCTTTTAAATAATTTTTACCAAGTTCAATAAAATTTTTCCAAGATATCGTTTTACCATTTGTTTTTGGTCTTTTAACTTTACGTCCTCTAGTAACCCAATATCCCACACCTAAGGCAAATGGCATTGAATCTTTAACTGAAGCAATAACAGTATTTTTAACATTTGTTTCATCTATAATCTTAGCAATTTTTTCCCAGGCTATATCAACAGCAATAAGGGCCACACTCTCAGATAATGTTAAATAATATTTTATTTCATTTTCACTAGATAGAGGATGTATCATATTAGCTGTTGCACCGATCACATTTATGGCATAAAAAGCAATAACTCCTTCTGGTGTATTGGGCATACAAATAGTTACCGAATCCTTTTCTTTAACACCAATCGCTTTCAATGATTTCGCACATTCATTTATTTGTTCTATAAATTCTTTATATGTTTTTTTAACACCAAAATAATCATACGCAATTAAATCGGGATGTTTTTGACTTGTTTCTAAAACAGCATCATACAATGATGTGTTTTTGTATTCTAAATTTTTAGGCATCTCACCATAAGAGCCATACCATGGAGTTTTTACAGTTTCTTTATTTTTTATTTTGTTTTTCATAATTTACCATCCTGTTCACTTCTTCATCTAGTAAAGTAGGGTTTTCAATAATATGTTTTATTAACTTAAATGACTTAGCAAAATAAAAGCCATCACCAATTCGTTCATCAAGCGTAATACCTACTTCTAGAACATCTCTTTTATTTAGATTACCTTTACTGTCAGTAATATACTGTTCCCTGATTTCACCAATAGTAACAATAATTGAATTTGTGCCATAATTATTTAAATGGTGATAACAGGGATTTGATTTAATACTTCCTAAATTTGAAATTAATACCGTTGTATAATTGGGATCACCATTACTTATAAATTTAGGCACTTTATCATAATAATCAAGTTTTCGAAATACCCACATGATTAAAGTAACCACCCATCTAGGAAACTTAGTTACAAATTTTAAAGTATCATCAATTGAATTTCCACCTTCTTTTCTAACCTTTGTTACATCATTATATATTTTAGAAGAAATCTTATCTAGTTTCATATCCTCATCAACTTTTAAAACTAATAATCGTTCTTCAGCTTCATCAGCAAACTTATTTTTAGCTACAAATGAAATAGTTATATCATTTCTCTGATACATTCTTTTGCCGGCTATAAATCTGTTTAAAACCGGTCGATTATAAATTGTTTTTGATATTGCTGTAACAAATGCATGGAAAACAGTAATTTTATAATCCTTAATACTTTTGTTTTTATCATCTAAAAACTTTTTTAATTCAGTAACATCAATCGAATCTTGTAAATAAACTTCAGCCTCTGTCCTTTTAGGCATTAAATAAGGCATAATTGCATGGATTGAGTCTTCTGGTTTAATGTACTTTCCATCTCTTCGGTCTTTACTCATAAGAATACTCCCTTCACTACTATGTTTTAATTTTATCACATTCTCACCAAAATTAAAACAGCCCAATTTTCTCTATAACTAATAATACAAATGTGGATAAATTTGACATTTTTTGAAATACCTATATAATAACAGCCAATGAGGCGGTTTGATGAATAATCTCATTATTAATTATGTTACTCCATTCATGATTGCTAGTGGAGGTACAACTTATGTGTTATCAAAACTAAGTGAGAAAAAAATAATTAATGATTTTGATAATATTAAGGTTGGAAGAGCATCCGTAAGTAATTTTGATAAAGCAACACCAAAAATTTAACTTATGGAAAAGCAATTAATGAAGGCTATACTGATTTAATAACGAGAAGATTATTCAATAAAAAATCAAAGTTCTACGATGGTGAGGTTAGAGTCGCTCGTTTCCTTGAATTACTAATCGGAAAAAAAGAGTTAGAAAAGTATTATTTTAACAATGACTTAGTTAGTTTAGTAAATCACTTAAATAATTATATGGATAAAGAAGAAGCTATTAAGTTTATAACAACCTTTGACTTTGGTTTTGATTTGAAAATGCAAAGTAATCCAGCTTATAAAATAGTGTATACTAACTTAGAATTAAAAATGTGTTCCTTATTTAAAAAGCACAATAATAGTTTAAGCAAACAAGTTGATTATCTAAATTTACTAGATGATGCGACAATAACACAGGCAATAACAAAAATTAAAAAATTATAATAAAAAAAACATTGATGAAATTTATCCTAATCAATGTTTTTGTTTATTACTCTAGTAAAAGTTATTAAATTATCTAAAAGTTCAGTTATCACTTTTTTACCATATTCATCTATTAAATTACCATTTGGATCAAATTTCTCGTGAGCCTTCGCAATAAAAACTTCCGGCTTGTTAATAGGTATCATATCAAGAGCAACACAAATTTGGCGCAAGTGGTATTGAACTCTAGCACCACCAAGCATCCCCATTGAAGCACTTATAATGCCAACTGGTTTTCCTCTTAACGGTAATAACCTTCCCCTTGAGGCCCAATCTAATGCATTTTTTAAAACACCAGATACTGAATAATTATATTCTGGGGTAGCAATTAAAATAGCGTCAGCTTCAACCAATTTGTTTTTAAAATCTATAACTGATTTTGGAAGCCCTTGCTTTTCAATATCTTCATTAAAAAAAGGAATATCATTAATTTCAATTATCTCTAAAGTTGAATTGTCTGGTAATAAATCTTTAGCAGCTAAGATTGCCATTTTATTATATGACTTTTCTCTTAAACTACCAACAATACCAATTATCTTCACTTCTTTTTTATTCATTTGTTATCACCTTCTTATAGTAATTATAACATAATTATTATAAATATATTCGATAATGTATATTAAGAAAGGGGATATTTGCAAATGTACGAAGGATATGGACGAATTGGTGGATTTGGAAGAGGCTTCAGGCCGGGATTCGGCAGAGGTTTCAGACCAAGATATGGCAGAGGCTTCAGACCGGGATTTGGTAATGGATTTGGTTTTCCATTTTTAACAGGTGCTTTATTAGGTGCCGCTCTTACTCCAGGTTATGGATATGGATATCCATACTATCCACCATATTACCCTTATTATTAATCTAAGTAAAACTCTTAAAAGAAAAGGGTTTTTTTGTGCTTTAATTTAATAAG
>JGI24709J26583_10002980_pt1 | contig 13574 bp, 11 predicted proteins | sample BioPla2DNA1_FD_26583 | JGI IMG/M metagenome (IMG submission 26583) | reverse complement strand
TGATATTAGGCAAGAAGATTAAGGTGAGAAACTTGCTACCTGCTGTGCTAATACCCATTATATATGGGATAATAATAAATATCATGTAGTGTCATTTTGATCTCTGTAATCTTTCGGGGATACTCCAATTGACTTTTTAAATAATGTAGAGAAATAGGAAAAGTTATCAAAGCCAACAGCTACTGCAATTTCACTAATGCTATTGTCACTAGTGTGCAGTAGTTTTTTTGCCTTTTCAATTCGGTAATCATTAATATAATTTTTTATAGTAAGTCCAGTTTTTTTCTTGTATAATTTTGCCAGATACTCAGGAGTTAGGAAGAACTCTTCGGCTATTTTATTTCTATCAATATCTTCTTTATAATGGTTGTGAACATATTGATTTATCTTATCAATAATTGTTGCTGATTTTTTCACTTCGTTCTCATAGGCGAAGGTTTTCTCTAACAAATAATTCACCCAGCGTATCATATCAGTAGTCCCGTCAAGAGAACGATTTGACAATTGTATGGAGAATTCATCATGGAATAATTTTGTGGCTTGGATACCTTTTTGCATAAGATCAGCATATACAACCTGCATTATTTCCTGTTTTATCAAATACAAAGAATATAAATGCATCCGTTTTAAAATAGTCAATTCTTGAAAGGTTTGCTTTAGGTAATTTAAAATATGGGTTTTGTTCTTTTCCCTAATGAATGTAGACATCTTCTCCATATCCAGTATCTGAATCTCATTCTTATCCAAGATCTCAACTTCATGCTCGAAAAATACACGGTTATTGATGTTAACATTATAATAGAAGAGTTTTTCAAGCTTTTGCATAGAAAGAGACAGATCAACAAGCCTATTTGAATTACTTATACAGCAAGTTATGATAGAAGAAAACTGTTCTTTACAGCCATCAATAAGTTTTTCACATCTTTCCTTTATGACTTCCCTATGCTTATCTGTAATTATACTAACATAACTTAGGCTGTTATCAGTATGAAATTTTACCACACTATCGTTTTCAACCTTTTCGTTAATAGTTTCTGATATGGATTTTTCCAAGACGAATTCGTATACGCTCTTACCATATCGCTCTATGTCATCCTCGATATTACTTAATTTCGTATAAATTATGTAATATTGCTTATCAACGTCAATTTCTAGGTGTCTATCTGTTAATTCCTTAATAATTTCCTCATTGGATTGAAAATCTCCGTCTAATAGTTGTTTCCAAAAATCCAATTTCATAAAACGAATATTTTTTTCCATCCATTTTCCGTATTCACTATTCTTTTGCAAGCTTCTTTTTTCTAACAGCTTATTTATTATCTTTTGTAGATTCAGTTTCATAATCTCTATATCAAAGGGCTTCGTAAGATAGGCGGCTGCATCATAATGAATGGCATTGCTAGCATAGGTAAAGCTTTCATGATTAGTTAAAAGTAAGAATTCACAGACATACTTCTCCTCTCTTACCCATTTTAAAAGATCAAGACCTGATGCTTGTGGCATCTCGATATCACTTATAATTATATCGATATTATTATTTTTTATAATTTTTTTAGCACCTGCAACATTGTAGGCAGTATGTACATCATTAATACCCAAGCTTTCCCAGTCTAAAGAAACTCTAATCACCTCTACAGTTGCTAAGTCATCGTCAACAATTAAAACATTAATCATATTCAACCATCCACTCTGATTTTGTAAAATCTATTCGTCTATTTTATTCTTTGTGTTTTTGGGGATATAGATCTTGTTTAAGCATCCAAAGGGTTTGATGTTCTCTAAGATCATCAAATCATTTCTTTCATACATAAGCTCAATCATTCGCTTGATGCTCCATAAACCAACTCTATTTCCCTTATCACTTACTTTTTTGGTTTTTCCGTTCATATAATCGAGAACCTCTTCTGGATAGCCTTTACCATCATCCTCGATTTCAATCAAAAGCATTTCTTCGTTTTGATAAGTCTGCAAACTGACCTTAATCAATATGGTTAGTATTTTATCCATTGAAACTGCATATTTAAATTCATTTTCAATAAATGTATGTATAAGCATTTGGGGTATTACCCAGTGCTCTAATTCTTTGGGTAAATCTATCAAATAAAATATACAGCCTGGATATTTGAGCTCCTGCATCTCAAAGTAATTTTTCACATGGTTTATTTCTTCCTTAATTGAAATTGTATGTAAGCCTGCTCGGAACATATATCTTATGTTTTTGGATAAAGAAGTGATGTAATTGTTGATTTCTTCAAATCTTTTCTGGCTACTGAGGCTGGATATAGTTGTTAGGGCATTCAGAAAGAAATGTGGTTTGATTTGCAGCCTTATGCTCTTGAGCTCCATATCTTGCAATTCAATACGTTTTTCATAGGTCTGAATTTTCAGACCTACAATTTCATCTAACATCTGATTTGTAGCTTCTTGTAGCATTTGAAATTCTCTAGTTTTAAAATCACCGCTTACACGATTTTGGTATTCGCCATTTTTAATTCTTTCAATATCACCAACTATGCGATCCATAGGGTTTGCGATTTGTTTTTTTGTATATCTTAGTACAAAGATCATAAGCATCATAGTAGCAAATACTGCAGTGGCAACGATGATCATACCAGTATTGGTTTGCTGTAGAACACTACTTTTTCTAGTGAAACAATAAATGGAAAGCTGATCTTTAACAATCTCTTTCTCTATTTGATAGTAGTCTTCTAAATTAATATTATCAATATTTTTACCTCGATCAATATCCTTGGTTATGGCACCCCAAACCCCTCCAATTTCACCCTTATTATTGGCTAAAAAGATCGATCTATTTCCACTTTCATCTAATAGAATGTTATCTAGGATGTGGTTTGTTCTGATGTATATTGCAACGGCTCTACTATCAGTAAGTAACATTTTATAGAGATATGTCTCATCATCAACTTCTAAGAAGTTCCATTCAAAGCTATTAATCTGATCGTTTAGAATAGCATTACTGGTGAAATCCTTTAGCATATTTTTCTTTTTAAAATCAAATCCAGTCTTTATTGCATCTAGGCTGATGTCATAATTATCATCATATAGAGTCAGAACATCTACCGTATCTCGATCAAGCATTATATCCTGCATATAGTTAGACATAGATATTGAGGCAAGGATACGTTCATTGTTATTATGACTTTTGATTTTAGCCAAGTCAACATTTCTTGAGGTGATACTCTTTAGTATACCGTTCATTTCGACTATTTTGTTATGGGTTTCATTGCTATAAATTTCAAGAAATGATTTAGAGGAATCCGAAATCTCTTTTTCGAGTATATGATATGAGGATACTAAAAACATTCCTAATATCGCCATCATTAGAGCAATTAGTATTAGCAAAAATCTCAATATTTCATTTACAAAAGACTTTTTTCTCTGCATTGGACTACTCCTGTTAATTTTACTTTATTATAGGATAGAAAGAGAAAAAAGTATATAAAAATCAGATGATATATCTTATAATTGAAATAATTAGCCTTAAATTTGAAAGAAACAAAACAATTCTACTGATATATTGAAGGTATAAAAAGATGGGGAGGTTATGAAAAATGAAAAACTTTAAAAAGTTATTACTGATTGCTTGTTCGGTATTAATGGTAATCGGATTAGTTGCCTGTAGCAAATCAGATTCTGTGGGGAATGACAAAGGGAAGGCATCATCTGATAAAGTTGAAAAGAAAAGCTATGACAAAGTAGTATATGCATATGCTACGTTTAACAACATACCTAATAGTGATGTATTAGAAACAGTTGCAGAAGAAATTAATGTAATTACAAGAGAAAAGATTAATGTAGAGGTTGAGCTATTACCTATAGCAATATTTGACTACTCTTCTAGCGTAAGCTTGACCTTACAAGGCGGTGGTCAAATTGATTTATTTGAATCTCTAGGTGATTTTAATAATAGTGTGTCTAGTGACATGGCATATGATCTAACAGATATGATTGATTCTTATGCAGCAGAGACAAAGGAGATTATAGGAGAAGACATCTTAAAATCAACAACAAAGGGTGGAAGGATTTACGGTATTCCTACTTACAAACCATATGCATTAACCCCTATGGTAATTTACAAACAAGAAATTGCAGACGAGTTAGGTATTGATATGACCCAGGTGAAGGATATTTTTGACTTGACTGATGTGCTTCGAACTGTTAAGGAAGCATATCCTGATATGACTCCTCTTGTTCCAGTTCAAACTGGTACCTCTGGTGTAAACATGACTATTCCTGAAGTGGATTATCTAACTGACGATTATTATAGCCCTAAGGGTATACTTAAGGGCAATGATATGACCGTTATTGACTATTATGGTACAGAGGAATTTGCAAGATTGGCTGATCTTACTAGAACCTGGTACAATGAAGGATTGATTTTGCAGGATGCGGCAACAACCACCAGTACAGCAACAGAGTTAATGTCTGCAGATAATAGCTTTTGCTATGTTGCCTCTTATAGCTATCCGACAGAGGATACAGCGGCATCTATTTCAGCTCAAACAGGAGGTATTCCCCTAGGTGCAGTTCAGATTGGGGAGGCTTATTTGGATACAACATCTATCAATGCTTTAACATGGATGGTTTCATCAACATCTAAAGTACCTGAGGCTGCATTAAAATTCTTAAATCTTACATTTACAGATCCTGACGTAATAAATCTTTTGATTTATGGTATTAAGGATAGGGATTATGTAATGGATGAAGAAGGATTTGTGTCTTATCCTGAAGGGCAAGATGCTGCCAGTGTTCCATATACAGCACAACTAAGTGTAGGAACATTAGGTAATTTCTTTAAGATGTATCCCCAAGAAGGTACTAAGAAGGAATCCTTAATATGGGAGGAAGAACAAAATCAATTAGCTAAAAAATCTCCAGCTATGGGCTTCACCTTTGATTCTAGCGAAGTTAAAACAGAGTACTCAGCTGTAATTAATGTTATCAATCAATATTTACCAGGGTTATTATGTGGTAGTGTTGATCCGGTAGAAATGATTCCTGAGTTTAGAAACAAGTTATCAGAGGCTGGTCTGGATACTATTATTAAAGCTAAACAAACTCAATTGGATGAATGGTTAAAAAACAACTAATTTGGAGAGCAGAATGAAGAAGGTTATTAAGAAAAAAAATAGGGGACTGACCAAAAGCGGTCCCCTTCTTTTAATAGCATTACCTGGTATCATATATCTCTTTATCAATAATTACATTCCTATGTTTGGTGTGTTTTTGGCATTTAAGGATTATAGTTATGTTAAGGGGATTTTTGGTAGTGACTGGAATGGATTGAATAATTTTAAATATTTATTTAAACAGGATGCGTTTTTAATTATAAGAAACACATTATTATATAATTTTACATTTATTATTCTAGGCACTATATTTGCAATAATAGTTGCAATTCTTATGTGTGAATTAGGTGAAAAGTTTAGGGTGAAAATATTTCAATCATCTCTATTGCTACCCAATCTATTATCCTGGGTTGTGATAGGATTTATTGGATATGCATTTTTAAATGCAGATACAGGCTTTATTAATAATACCCTTATTAAGCTGATGGGCAGTGGAAAAGAAGTAGCCTGGTATACAACACCTAAGTATTGGCCGTTTATTCTAACTATTGTATATCTGTGGAAGAATATCGGATATAGTAGCATCATATATATGGCAAGTATCTCAGGTATTGATAAAAGTATATTTGAAGCAGCTAAAATTGATGGAGCAAAAAAGCTTGAACAAATAAAACATATAACAATACCTATGCTTAAGCCTACAATTATTATACTTACTTTGATGGCAGTCGGTAGGATATTCTATTCGGATTTTGGATTGTTCTATCAGGTTCCAATGAATTCCGGAGCCTTATATAAAACAACACAGACAATTGATACCTATGTATATCATGGGTTGATGGAGCTCCAGGATATAGGCATGTCTGCAGCCGCAGCTTTATATCAGTCAGTAGTAGGATTTGTCCTTGTTATTACGGCTAATGCTGTAGTTAGAAAAGTCGATAATGACAACGCTTTGTTTTAGGAAGAAAATCTTCCCTTATAAACAATAGTTATTTCCAAAATTCAGGAGGATATGATGTTTAGATTGACAGACGAAAAAATGTTTAGGGGATTTGCCACGTTTTTACTTACGACCTTAACGGTAATCACCCTACTTCCCATTATATTGATTGTCATAGCTTCTTTTACAGATGAAACAGCCTTGATTTCCAATGGATATGCTTATTTTCCAAAAGCATGGAGCCTTAATGCATATTATTACCTGATAAATCAGGGCAAGTTAATATTTAGGGCCTATGGGGTGACAATTCTAGTAACCCTTGTTGGAACACTGGCCAGTGTTTTGTTTACAACTATGTTAGCTTATCCTATGTCAAGAAAAAACTTTAAATACAGAAGAATACTATCCTTTTTTGTGTTTTTCACTATGCTATTTAATGGTGGTATTGTATCTAGTTATATGATGTGGACTAATATATTTGGCATTAAAAACTCTATATGGGCATTGATATTACCAAATTATCTTGTTACAGCCTTTAATGTGTTCTTGGTCAGAAATTACTATGCAAATAATGTACATGAATCGATTATAGAATCAGCACAGATTGATGGCGCTACTGAACTTCGTATTTTTTGGAAGATAATAATGCCCTTATCTGTACCAGTAGTTGCCACGATCAGTTTATTTACCGCACTAATTTATTGGAACGATTGGCTTAATGGATTATATTATATTACAAAATCTGAGTACTTTGGTATACAGAACCTACTAATTAAAATAATGAATAACGTACAATTCCTGAAATCAGGCTCCTCCAATTTTCTGGGTGTAGGTAATATGAATTTACCCGGTACATCTGTAAGAATGGCCATGGCTGTAATTGGGATTCTGCCTATTATTCTTATATATCCCTTTTTACAAAAGTATTTTATTAAGGGAGTTATTGTTGGAGCAGTAAAAGGATGATGTGCTATTATTAATTAGAGCTATGGACTATAGTAAATATAGGGGGATAATATTATGAAATTAGAAGCTGAACATATCATGACTATACATGTTCAATGTAGTAGTAGTCTAGATGTTAAGGATGAAGGAACTGGTTATCTACGAGTTATTCCTATAATAGGTGGAACAGTTGAGGGGAAAATATCTGGTGAGGTAGTTCCTGGTGGAGCTGATTGGAACACTACATTAGATTTGAACTTAGCCCATGTATGTGCAAAGTATGTCTTAAGAACATCAGATGGGGAGTATATTGATGTTCAAAATGAAGGGGTTATCAAGGCTGATAATGATAATAGGATTAAGACAAGACCTTCCTTTAAAGCAGATATGAATGGGAAATATGCTTGGTTAAATTATGGCGTATATGTAGCATCTCTAGACCCAGGACATAAAGAGAACCAAGTTATTATCACAGTTTATAAGCTTGGTTAAAGGATATTAGCATAAAGTATAATAAAGAAAGGTGAGCATATGGAATGGAAAATGTCTTGGAGTTATTTGCAGGTAAATCATAATACTTGTATAGCTACAATTAAAAATACAACAGTAAGAGGTTTTTTTAAGAACAACTTAAGCGGGAATAAGATAAGAATAAAATTTTCAAATCTATATTCTCCTGACACTCTATTGCTAGATCATGTAACAATAGGTAAAAGAAAAAGAGACTCCTCTATCATAGAAGGGGTTCAGACGGTTCTTTGCAATGGGAATGAAGTTATTAAAGTAGAACCTGGAGAGGTTTTTTATAGTGATGAGATTGATTATCCTATTTCTTCAGTAGAGGATATAGTCTTGTCAATCTATATTAAAAATGAGACAAATATATATTCAGTATGTTCAACTTGGTCTGCAAAAAGCTGGTATACTACATATGGTATTGGTAAGGACTACACAATGGATAAAGATTTTCCGAAAACCAATAACTATGATATATACAAGGTTCTTCAGTATGATGAAAACAGGGCAAATCATATATATGGTATCAGTGGGATAGAAGTATTGACAGATAGCAATATAAAGACTATTGCACTGTTTGGGGATTCCATAACCCATATGTCTTATTATAGTGATGCATTAACGGATATAACAAGAGATAAATATCCAGGTAAGGTTACTATAGTAAATAGAGGGCTGGGAGGCAATAGACTGTTATATGATTATACCCCTTTGATAGAGATTCCAAGTGGAGGAACAATTTTTGGAAGACCAGGAATAGATAGGTTTAAGGAAGATATATATCAGTGGGATACACCTGATTATATAGTGGTATTGATTGGAATTAATGATTTTACTCACCCCTATTTCTTCAACCGTTCTAATGAAATAGTTTCATTAGAAGAGTACATAAAAGGTATTACGAAGCTAATAGAAACAGCTCATAGTAAAGAAAGTAAGATTATCATCGGAACAGTCCTACCTTTTAAGAAGGAAGAATTAGAATGGTTTGATAAAGTAGAAACTTTAAGACAAGAGGTTAATCATTGGATTAGAGAACAAAAGCTATCCGATGGTATAGTTGACTTTGATTTGGCCATAAGAGATAAAAATTCACCCAACAAAATGGATGATAGTTGTCATCTTGGAGATGGTATACACCCTAATGAAGAAGGTGGTAGAAGAATGGCAAGTGAATTTCCAATTATATGGTTGATGGAGGAGGAATAGATAATGACTGTTAAGGAAGTTATCGATGGTATACTAAAAAAAACCGGGGTAGAACCATTACCACATGATAAAACCTGTGATCAACTTATGACAGGGAGCTATGATATGGAGGTAAAAAAAATTGTCACCACCTTTATGGCAACTGTAGAGGTAATAAAAAAGGCAATTGATATAGGTGCTAATCTAATTATTACCCATGAACCAACATGGTTTACAGGTAAAGACACAACAGATTGGTTGAAGGATGATCCTGTCTATCGTAGAAAGAAGGAATTAATAGACCAGCATAACATATGCATATGGAGATTTCATGATCATATGCATATGGATAAAGAGGATGGAATATATAGAGGATTTGATATAGAGTTTGGCTGGGGTGATTATAAAATAGAAAACCCTGCTTCTATGAAGCGCTTTGGCGCTTGTTATCAACTNCCAGAAACCACTCTGGAGGAATTNTGCTACTTCTTTAAAGAAAAACTGAACATGCAGGTCGTTCAAATTGTGGGAAATCCCAAGATGAGAGTGGAGCGAGTTAGTGTTCTTGTAGGTGGTGGAAGTCTAGGGCTTGGAACAGAAGAAATGCCAATGGTATTAATGAATGAAAACAATTTAGATTTATTAATCTGTGGTGAAATAACAGAATGGACAACTACTGCTTATGTAAGAGATGCAGCTGAGCTTGGTTTTAATAAAGGAATGCTGGTATTAGGTCATGAAAGAAGTGAAGAGCCAGGAATGAAGCATCTTGGACCATGGATGGAAGATATAGTTCAAGATATTGAGACACACTTCATAGATTCAAAAGAACCTTTCAAGTATATATTATAATTGTTGGTTATCACATATAAGTCATAAGATATATGCATATAAGGCATGTATCTTATGACTTTTTTACTGAAACAAGAATGTGGAAACAAATGAATGTTCCACATTCTTATTGCTTGTATCATAAAAAACCATTATAATAATATAAAATTGGTTGTTATGGAGGAATTATGTCGAGTATAAGAGAAGTGGCAAAACTAGCTGGTGTAGGTGTAGGCACAGTATCAAGAGCGCTAAGTGGCAAGGGCTATGTGGCAACGGAAACAAAGGAAAGGATTTTGGAAATAGCAGAAAGACTAGATTATAAGCCCAATGAGATTGCTAAGAACCTATCAAGTAAGCATACAGGAATTATAGGCATCGTTGTCCCAGATATTGAGAATCCATTCTGGGGTAGATTTCTAAAATATGTAGAGATCGAACTATATAACCATGACTATAAAGCTTTGATTTGTAATACAATCGGAGTTAGTAATAGAGAGCAAGACTTTATTGATTTAATGAAAAGGAAAGCAGTAGATGGCTTAATTGTAGGGTCCCATTCATTAAAGAATGAGGCATATATAGGATTAAAACAGCCAGTTATTAGCTTTGAACGAGATATGGGACCTGACATTCCTCAGGTTTGTTCTAATCATGCACAGGGAGGTAGAATTGCCGCCGAAACCCTTTTAAAGGCTGGTTGTAGACAAGTAATACAGCTAGGTGGTACCTTTAATGGGCACACACCCGCAGATGAACGTCATTATGAATTTCAAAGGGTTATGGAAGCTGCAGGAGCACAGGTAAAAACCATAGAAATGTCATGGGATATGGTTGGATATGACCATTACCGCAAAACCATGGAAACCTACATGGAGATGTTTAGCCAGGTGGATGGCATATTTACAGCAGATATAGGTGCATATTTTTGCTTATCTTTTGCAAAAAAGAAAGGAATTAAGGTACCAGAGCAATTAAAGATTATCGGATTTGATGGTATTGAGATTACAAGAATGTCAGATCCAATAATAACTACAATAGTACAGGATATCCCTACATTATCCCGTATTTGTGTAACATCAATGATAGACTTGCTTAATGGTAAAAAAGTGAAACCAAAATATATGGTTGATGTGAGTATGCAAAAAGGTGGAACGGTGTAAAGTGTTCCATTGATGTTATCTGTTAATAATTCCAATAGTGAGTATTGTAAAATGAATTTTTTGTACAATGCTCACTATTTTTATTGAGTATTTTTCTATTGACAAAATATATAACATTGTATATACTTATTTTGTGGAAACGGTTCCACATATTATGTATTTATATTATTTTCTCAATATGTGGTTCATATAACCGCTTCTTAAAGATATTACAAATAAAGGAGGAGTAATGTTTTGAAAAAAAGAATTTTAAGTTTGCTTTTAGTTATGGTAATGGTTGTTGGTTTAGCAGCTGGCTGCAGTGCTAAGGACAAAGTAGATGAAAAACCAGCAAATGGCAACGCTGACAATGACACTACTAATGTTGAGGTTTCCGATGAAAAAGCAGATACCGGTGCTTCATCAAGCGAGACAGTGAATATAACTTTTTATTCTACACAGACAGGAATGGATGATAAGTTTGAAGATATTATAGCTCGCTTTGAAGAAGAGAACCCTGGAATCAAAGTTGAATATATCGCGGCAGGAGATAATCAACTTCAAAAATGGATGTCCTTATATGCAAGTAATGAAGGACCCACAGTATCATTAATGGATCCTATTAACATTTGGGAGAACATGGATAGAATGCTTGTATTGAATCCTGCTGATAATCCGTGGATGGACCAGGTGTATGATAGTGCCTATGCATCTTATATATTTGATGGGGATATATATGGAATTCCTATTAGCACACAAGGTTATGGGCTTCTTTATAATCAGAGAATTTTAGATGAGGCAGTAGGTGGAAGATTTGACCCTGATACCATCAGAACTCGAGATGATTTAAAAGAACTATTTGATAAAATTGAAGAAACAGGTGTTTCTGCAACTATGATTACTGGTGTGAATTGGTCTATAGGAATGCATTATTTGGCCCTTACATATGCTGGATACAGAGATAATCGTGACATTGAAAAAACTATTGTTGAAGAATCTAAAGCAGGTACATTTGATTTAGCTAATGATATAGTATTTAATTCCTTTATGGACACTTTCGACATGTTAAGTGAATACAATTATAACAAAGCTGATCCTTTAATTGGTAATATAGACATGGATGCAGAGGCTATAGCAACTGGTAAAGTTGGAACATGGTTTATGGGAGACTGGAGTTGGGTACAGTTAAAAGATATTCCTAACCGAGATGAAGAATTTGGCATACTTCCAATTCCTATTAACAATGATGAAAATGATGATCGTAATATACGTATTCCTGCATCTCAGCCTAAAGGTTACTGTATTGATATAAGTCAGAATACTGTAGAACAACAAGAGGCAGGAAAGAAGTTTATTGAATTTATATGCTTTAATACATATGCACAGCAAATAATCAGTGACACTATGGGAGCAACACTTCCTTATAAAGATGTTACTGTGAAATCAGATAGTCCACTAGCTGCAGCTACTTCATCATATACAGAGCAGGGAAGAACCATAGATATTTCTAACTTTGTTCTTCTACCTTCGGATTTCTGGTATGAAAACGGCGCATCTATGGAGCAATATTTAGCAGGAGCTATTGACCGTGAGACCCTAGCAGCACAGGTAAGTAATTATTGGAAGGCTCAATAGATTTAATGCTAATCATAAGTAATATAAAAATTTATATTATTATAGCTGGGCAGTCGTTAAGGCTGCCCAATATTTAAAAAGTGGCTTTTGTACCATGTATATATTCGGTATATAATGTCTGCTTATATTATATGGAGGATAATATGGTAAAGAAGAAAGCAAACATTAGGATTTTCATTTTATTTGTTCTTCCTGCAATGTTTATTTGGATGACTGTTGTGTTAATTCCATTCTTGTATGGGCTGTTTATAACATTAACAGACTGGAACGGCTTATCTATTGATTATAATATTATTGGATTTGAAAATTATAGATCTATTTTTTTAGATAGTGCATTTATAGATTCGTTAAAAAAAACTTTTATATATTCATTTAGTAGTGTGATTTTTAGTAATCTAATTGGTTTAGCCATAGCTCTGGCTCTTACTGGAAAAATGAAAGCACAAAATCTATTTAGAATGGGTTTCTTCACCCCTAATATTATAGGTGGTATTATATTAGGGTATATATGGAATTTTATATTTGCTTTTGCTTTAACCTCTTTTGGACAATCATCAGGATGGGAATTCTTTCAAAAGTCATTTCTTACAGAACCCAAAAAAGCTATGTTGGCCATGATAATTGTAACCACATGGCAGATGAGTGGATACTTAATGGTTATATATATAGCTGGATTAATTAATGTACCAAAAGATGTTATTGAGGCGTCTGAAATTGATGGAGCAGGTTCATGGAACAAAATCCGTTATATTAAATTACCTATGATCAAAAATTCATTAGCTATATGTATTTTCCTAACAATTACCAGAACATTTATGGCATTTGATATAAATCTATCACTTACTGCAGGAGGCCCTTATAAATCAACAGAAATGATTTCATATAAAATCTATCAGACAGCATTTTCAAACATGAAATTTGGATTAGGGCAGGCCCAGGCAGTTGTCTTGTTTATTATAGTGGCTATTGTTTCTTTATTGCAGGTTACAATAACAAGAAGAGGGGAGGTAGAGGCATGAGAAAGAGTAATAGATGGATTGCATATATTATTTTACTGATGTTACTTATTGTTTTTATGATACCTTTCTACTTATTAGTGATTAATACTTTTAAAACTACACAACAGTTTGTCTTAAATCCCTTCAGCTTTCCTGAAACATTGAATTTTGACAATTATAGAGAAGCCATAAGAAAAATGAATTTNAAAATATCCTTTAAAAATACTGCAATTATAAGTCTTTCAACTACTTTACTAAATACATTTTTCTCATCTATGATATCATA
>JGI24709J26583_10002969_pt1 | contig 13590 bp, 11 predicted proteins | sample BioPla2DNA1_FD_26583 | JGI IMG/M metagenome (IMG submission 26583) | reverse complement strand
AAGCTATGCTTCATCGCTCACGTTGCACTTATCCATTATATCCATACCATTTTAATGTGACATAGAACTTGTCACATTAAATGCTCTGGATATTATGGACTAATCTGCTTATACCTGTACATTATAACTTTATTAGGGGAATTTGTAAATAACAATCCCCCATGAAAAAATACCTATCTATTTACTGTAAACAATTCATTTACCACCATCCATAAACCTGGGAAGTAATTCATTATCTGCCACACACCTGCACCAGCCAGACCATATTCCGGAATTAGTCGAAGCTTAGAATTCATGCTTCTTATATCGTCAAACCATACAATATGGGCCGCTCCTGCAGCATCTGTATATTCGTAGAATGGTGATTGAGCTACTTCATCAAATTGAATTGTTACACCATATTGAGCAGCTCTAGCAATGGCTTCTTGATTAGATAGAGCCTCAGCCATAGATTCCCCTTGAACAAATGGTAATGTCCAATCATAGGAATAATTAGGGACACCCATCAATATCTTGTTAGGATCAATTACTGAAACTCCATATTCCAAGACCTCTCTTACTTTATCAATAGGAGACGTAGCCATAGGTGGGCCAAACAAGTATCCCCACTCATAGGTCATTAGTAAGACATAATCAGCTATGGCGCCTATAGCTGGGTAATCATGGGCTTCATACAAAAGGCCAGTCATTTCCCCGGAGGTTTTAGGAGCAAGAGCTACCAATGTAAGTAGTCCTAATGGACTTAATCTACTCTGGACATTGGCTATAAAATTAATAAAATTCTGCCTATCCTCAGGCAAGATAAATTCGAAGTCAATATCAAGACCCACATAACCCTTAGCCGTCATGGTTGCTATGATATTTTCAATAAGATTATTCTGTGCTTCTGGATTAATAAACATTTCATGGGCAATCTGAGTATCAAAATTGCCCTCAGGTGTCATAGGGGCTAACATCATAATCGGTGCTGCACCAAAATCACCTGCAATTGCTATGAGCTCCTCATCTTCTATAGGAACCAACTCTCCCCCAGTGGTAAAGCCATAAGTAAATAAAGAGAGATAGGTTAAGAAGGATAGAGTTTTTCGCAGGACACTCCTATCTATAAAAGGATAGGCATATCCATTAATTAATATATTGTCAATTGGTGGATCACCCTCAAAGCTTATAACAACTACTTCTCCTGGACTTAAAGCTTCATCAGCTGCAATGGTTGGGTTATTCCGAAGTATTTGTTCCGCATCTACTCCATATTGCTCAGCTATTGCAAATAAGCTATCCCCTTGAACAACTGTATGAACTGTCTCAGGAACACGAATTCCTAAGCTTTGTCCGACTACCAAATTGTCTGGATTAGGTAATTCATTATCTATAATAATCCTCTCAGGTGTTACCCCATATTGATTGGCTATTGATTGCACCGTTTCTCCTGATGTAACAACATGAATATCCATATATTATTGCTCCTAGTGAACACATTTTATTATAAATATATGCTCTTGTATCCAGCTTGTGAAATAAAATTGCAACAATCTAAGGCTTAAGGTATAATGCTTATAAGACTTAATAATTATTCATAATTATTGATAATTTTATAAACATAATAGTAGGATTATAAGTATAATGGCTATATGCGAAACTAAGAAAGGAAGGTATATTATAATGAATGTTTTTAAAGAAATTTCTCCTGAAGCAATTCGTAAAAATACATTTCAAATGATTGGTAAAGAGTGGATGCTAATAGCAGCAGGTGACCAGAATAAAGCCAATGCCATGACAGCTTCCTGGGGTGGCTTTGGTGTTATGTACGGTAAGAATGTAGTCTATGCCGTTGTAAGACCCCAAAGATATACCAAAGAATTTATAGATAGAGAAGATGAATTCTCCCTGAATTTTTTTGAAAAGGAATACAAGAGCACCCTTAAGTATATGGGAAGTATGTCTGGACGTATGGAGGATAAGATTGAAAAATCCGGGCTAACCCTGGAGTTCTCTGGTAACACTCCATATTTTAACGAGGCTAGACAGATCCTCATCTGTAAGAAGCTATACGCCCAGCCAATGGAGGGTAAATATATTATAGACAGCAAGCTTGATAGGACTTGGTACCCTAATAAGGATTATCATACCCTATATATAGCAGAGATTACTAAGGCTCTAAAAGCTACAAGACAATCAACATTCTAGAACAGAATATAAAACGTAGTGAGGAAAGTCGGTATCACATTCAGACACAAGCTTGCTTGCTTATTACAAGTAGAGTGCCAAGATCATGAAGTGGTTTACTTTATGATATAAATAAACTGAATAATATACAGAATAAAACTAAGAATATAATTAGATTAGTAGTAAACTGAAAGGAATTACATGCTGACATATAAAGATGTTAAAAAGAACGAAACCATAAGGACTTATATAAAAATGGCAGATGCTACACTTTCCGAGTTGGGTTATACGGACCATAGTCTGGCCCATGTAACTAAAGTTGCAGATACTGCCAAGTACATTCTTTCCACCCTTAATTACTCAGAAAGGGATATAGAACTGGCTCAGATTGCCAGCTTTATGCACGATATTGGTAATATTGTTAATAGGGATGAGCATGCTCAGAGTGGCGCTGTCATGGCTTTTAGACTCCTAGATCAACTAGGTGCTACTCCTGAAGATAATGCCATTATAATCTCCGCTATAGGTAATCATGACGAAGGAACTGCGGTGCCTGTTAATCCTATTGCTGCTGCCCTTATATTAGCTGATAAGACCGATGTGAGACGAAGCAGAGTGAGAAATAGGGATCTATCCTCTTTTGATATTCATGATAGGGTGAATTATGCAGTAGAGGAATCACAGGTTACCATTTCTCCTGACAAAAAGAAGTTCCAACTGTCTTTGAAAATTGATACTTCTATAAGTCCGGTTATGGATTACTTTGAGATATTTTTAAATCGAATGTTACTATGCAAGAAGGCAGCCCACAGATTAGACATGGTATTTGAACTTAAAATAAATGAACAAAATGTATTATAAAAAAGCATTTGCATTCATGAGATGAGATTATCATCACGGAGTGCAAATGCTTTTCTTATAATATTAAATTATATGTTCATATAACCTGCCACAAGGCTTTGATTTCTAGCTGCTTTAAGTTTTCCATATGTAAATTCAAAGAAGAAGATTATTGCATCAACTACCCTATAACATAAATCAACGATATATTGTAAATCAACCTTAATATTCTTTAAGCTATTCATATACTCTGAATGGGCTTCTCGTATAAAGGCAAGTATGTCTTCAACAGATAAGAAATTTTTATCCTTAATACGCTCCCTTTGTATCTCGGCTCTTTTTACGTATTTTCTTAATGAAAACTTCAATTGATTTTCATAGTGCATATGCTCTTTTAAAGTGCCTGGATAATCAGAATTATGGGGAAATGTAAAATAGTCTGCTAGATAGTGGGTTATTACTCCCAGATGTCTTGCAAAATATCCGTTAATCCCTTGCTCTATATCATAATCTATAGTTATCTTTTTTATTTCCTTTATCAAAGTTTTAAATGTCTCATCAATTGTGTGTCTTTTAGTTAAAAAGGATGGTTTCAAGTCAGGTAGGATACTCCCTAGATAAAACGCTTTCTTGTGGTCATGTAGCTCGTCAACATTTATGTTGGTAACAAGGTACTTTGCCAGTGATATATGAGATTTTTTTCTCATTTCATTCCTCCTAAAGCAATAAGACAAGTAATATTCATAAAATACTTCATGCCAAAATGTATAGCTATCATTAAATACATAATATTAATTGTACTAAAACAAAACTACAAAAGCAATATTACACCTTTTTCCCATAAATCTCAATAGAAAACATGAAACAATAATAGCATTATTTAGTGTTATTTAGTTTTATATTCCCGCCACATCTCTTGAGGGCTCATAACAATTATATTATAGACCCAGGACATTGACTTTTCTATTATATTCCTGTAATATTAGAAATCATAATCAAGAACTTTGGGCACTTTTTGTGTATTTAATCCACATGATTGGATTGATAATAAATATTATATAGGAGATGATGAATTGGACCCCAGTGACGCCGCGAAACTGATTATATTGTTTGTATTATTGATTTTATCTGCTTTTCTAAGTGCAGCACAAACAGCACTATTATCAACTAACAAATTTAGAATTAGAAGCTTAGCAGATGAAGAAATAAGAGGTGCTAAAACTGCAAGTAAGCTTATTGAAGAACCTAGTAAGATGCAGAACACACTACTAATAAGTAATAGCATTGTTAATCTATCTGCTGTAGCTTTGGCTACTACCCTTGTGGTAGAGCATTTTCAAAATAGATGGATTACTATTATCATAGGCATTTTCATACTTATCTTCCTTGCTTTGACAGAATTAACGCCTAAAGCAATATCTTCTATTTACGCAGAGAAACTTTCTCTTGCCATTGCTGCCCCGATTTTGTTGTTGACAAAACTTCTTACACCTTTAATTTTTATTATGACTGCCCTTACCAAGGGAACCATGTTTATATTTGGAGTTAATCCAAAGCTTGCTCCAGCATCGATTACTGAAAGTGACTTACGTGAACTACTTGATGTTAGCCACGATGAAGGTGTGATTGAAACAGAAGAAAAAAGAATGATCACCAACGTGGTTGATTTTGGTGATTCATTAGCAAAAGATGTTATGGTTCCTAGAACAGATATGTCCTTCGCCAATGTTGAATATACCTATGATGAGCTTATAGAAGCTTTTGCAGAGGATAAATACACTAGGCTTCCTGTTTATTCAGATTCTAGAGATAACGTAATTGGTATAGTCAACCTTAAGGATTTGTTCTTTTTCACAGGAAAGAAAGATGATTTTCATATAACAGATATAATTAGAGATGCTTTCTTCACCTATGAGTTTAAGAAAACCTCAGAACTGCTAATAGAAATGCGTAATGCTTCTATCGCTATGGCCATTGTTCTTGATGAATATGGTACTACTGCTGGTCTTATAACCATTGAAGACTTGCTTGAGGAAATAGTAGGAGAAATCCGTGATGAATATGATTATGATGAAGTAGATAGTATTCAGTCAGTTACTGAATTTGAGTATATAGTTGATGGTAATACAAAGATATTTGATATCAATGAAACCCTTGGTCTAAATATTGAATCTGAAGATTATGATTCAATTGCAGGTCATGTTATCTATTTATTAGATCATCTACCTGAAGAAGGTGAAACCATCACTGAGGGTATTGCTACTTATACGGTAGCTGCAGTTGATAAAAATCGTATCGATAAGATACACATCCTTCTCACCCCTGAGACAAATGATAATGGGGAAGTGGATCAGGANTACGCTGATGATTAAAATATTCAGACTAATATAATAGGTATCTGAAACAACATTATATATTNTTTCAGATACCTATTTTTATCTTTGCTAGGTCATGTCATCTTCAATGATCTTCTTATTCTTTATCTTACATATGGTCTGTGTCATAGTTCCCATAGGACAATAAACGCACCATGATCTAGGTTTGAAAAGAACCATAGTAGATAATGCAAGGATTGTAGATGTAAGCATAACACTATAAAATCCAAATGCAAACTGGGTCACTCCTGGATGAACAGCATCAATAGTGTTAGCCCAACTCCAAGGTAGCTTGAAGGTCCATAATAATGTAATTACCTCCCTAAGCTCTCCTACACCTGCAAAAACAAGGTAAGTATTGTATAACATTATGCTAAACATCCCTAAGAAAAACACTAAAAATCCATATCTAAACCACTTACTTCGAATAAACCTAGGAATATCTTTCTTCCTAGAAAGCTTAAGCTTACTACCCAAAAGGTCAATTAGTTGTCCACGGCCACAATAGTAATTACAATAGGATTTACTTCCCTTAAATATTGAAATTCCCAAGGGCAGCATAAAGCATATAAGCCCAAGCCATGCAAATAGTATGTTAACAAATCCTAATAGGATATAAATAGATGAGAATATCCACAAGTACTCATACCATTTCTTTTTACTTTTTCCATTCTTACCTTTGTACCGTTTCAACATCTCTTGCCTCCAATCTAATAACTGAAGCAGGACATGCTTTCGTACATTTACCACAGCCTATACAAAGGTCTTCATCTATCTTTGCATATATCCCGTGAAATATTGTAATTGCATTATATCTGCATGCCTTTAGACAACTTCCGCATGCCACACACTCTGGGCGTAGTACCACTGCCTTCTTCCTAGCCTTAGCCATAATCACACTCTCCAGTTCAGTATCATGTAATAGTCTGTTAATAGTTATGCAAACAGCTAGCTTATCATACTACATGAAGGACTTGAACAATGTGATTAAATCACATATATAAAGCTATTAATACTTTTCAACACCATCTATTGTAACCTTAGCTAGAACCAAAGGTCTGCTAATAACAGGTTCACTGGAGAAAGTATAAGCATTCCTTAGGATTTCCTCTGACTTATCAAATAGCTCTGCTTTGGAAGCATAAAGTACAGCTAAGGTATCTCCCACCTTAACTAAGTCTCCTGTCTTCTTCTTTAAGACAATACCTGCAGAATAGTCTAATACACTATCAACTGTTTCTCTACCTGCACCAAGGACCATAGATGCAATACCACATTGCTCCGTGTTCATATGGCTTACATATCCTTCTTCAGTAGATTTCACCTCATAGGTATACTTCTCCTTCTCGAACTTATCAGGATCATATATTACAGAGGAATCTCCCCCTTGAGCTTCTACCATGGCAGCTAGCTTTGAAAGAGCAGAACCATTCCTAATTGATTCTTCTACCATATTCCTGCAATGGTCAAGATCACCTTTCCCTGATAGGTAAAGCATGTTGGTTGCTAATATAATACATACCTCTGTAAAGTCTTTAGGGCCATGACCTTTAAGGGTTTCAATAGCCTCCTTAACCTCAATAGAGTTACCAATTCCATTACCAAGAGGAATATCCATATCGGTAATAACTGCAATAGTCCTTCTACCAGCATGCTCCCCTATAGCTACCATTCGTTTGGCCAGCTCAATAGAATCATCCAGTGTCCTCATAAATGCACCACTTCCAGTTTTTACATCCAGAAGAATGCTATCACTACCTGCTGCCAACTTCTTACTCATAATAGATGATGATATAAGAGGTATACTGTCAACCGTTGCTGTAACATCCCTAAGGGCATATAGCTTCTTATCAGCAGGAGCAAGGTTACCAGACTGTCCAACAACGCTTAAGCCAATCTTATTAACAGTAGAGAAAAACTCTTCTTGAGTTAGGGCTGTTCTCATTCCTGGTATGGCTTCCATCTTATCAATGGTACCACCTGTNTGTCCAAGACCCTTGCCTGACATCTTAGCTATCTTTCCACCACAAGCTGCAACCATAGGTGCAATCACAAGAGTTGTCTTATCGCCAACACCACCTGTACTATGTTTATCTACTTTAATTCCTTCAATTCCTGACAGATCAACCATATCACCAGAATGAGCCATCGCTATAGTCAGATTAGCTGTCTCCTCCTCTGTCATTCCTTGAAAATAAATTGCCATTAGCATAGAAGACATCTGGTAATCAGGTACACTACCATCGACATANCCCTTGATCATTGCCATGATCTCGTCTTTGGTTAATTCCTCTCCATGCTTCTTTTTCTCAATCAAATCATACATTCTCATAAANATACCATGCCTTTCTTCTGCGTGGGCTTTGTTCACACTGCGTTCCAAGTTCATATTGCAGATGCTTTATTCACAATAGCCTACAAACTTTCTATCCAAAAAACCCTAATTATTAACTCCATCTCTAATACTATAAAATTACATTATATTAATCTCCATGCAGTTTCTTTGGAACCTTAATATTACCACAAAAGGGTCATAATAGTAAAGAAAAACTGATGTTATGGCCTTTCCATATATTATCAGTCTAATGACATATAATATCCTTGGGTATAATATAAACATTGACATTGTAATATATGTTGTGTAAGATTAATTTACAAACAACTATATATTGATATGTAAGATGGATTGGCAATCCAACTCATTTGGCACAAGTTATGATTTCTTCAAATAGAAATTATTGTTTATATGGAGGTATAATTATGACAGTATATGATTTTAAAGTTAAGGACAGACATGGTAATGAAGTGTCCCTGTCACATTATAAGGATAAGGTATTATTAATAGTGAATACAGCTACTCAATGTGGGTTTACTCCTCAATACAGCGCGCTTCAAGAAATGTATGACAGATATAATGGTGAAGGTTTAGTAATTCTCGACTTCCCATGTAACCAGTTTGGTAATCAAGCTCCAGGAACTGATGAGGAAATTCAATCATTCTGTGAAACCAATTATGGTGTTACCTTCCCTTCTTTCTCAAAGATAGAGGTTAACGGTGAGAATGAACATCCACTTTACACTTACTTAAAGAGCCAGAAGGGCTTCGAAGGATTTGATGAGCACCATAAGCTTACTTCAGTTCTAGATGAGATGTTATCAAAGGAAGATCCAAACTATAAAAACAACCCTGATATCAAGTGGAACTTTACGAAGTTCTTAATTGATAGAAAAGGAAACATAGTATCAAGATTTGAACCTACAGAAGATATGTTTATAGTAGGTGATAGAGTTAAAGAATTGTTGTAGGAATATAGTTATATAGAAAATCTCCCACTAGACTAAGGATCTAGTGGGAGNTTTTCTATNTAATTTATAATATGTTCAAAATATTGTCCAAATGCTCTTCTGCACCTTGAGTTATATGAGCTTAAACTTCATATTGCTCTCTTAACTTACCAAGAGATAGTTTTGACCCTTTATTATTACTAACTTAATTTCTTTCTCAGAAAGTTCAAGCTCACGTTACATATTCTATCTCTTCATTATTATTTTTTACTTGGTAGCACTTCCAACCAATAACCATCAGGATCATTAATAAAGTAGATTCCCATCTCAGGATTTTCAAAGCAAACACAATCCATTTCCTTATGCTTCTTTAATGCTTCTTCGTAATCATCTACAACAAATGCCAAGTGGAATTCGTTATCTCCTAGATTATAAGGTCTATCCCAATCCCTTAGCCAGGTTAATTCTAACTTGTGGTTTGTCTGACCATCTCCTAAATATACGATGATAAAACTACCATCCTCAGGGGTTATTCTAGATGTTTCAGTTAATCCTAAAGCCTCCTCATAAAACTTAAGGGAAGCCTCAAGGTTTACAACATTGATATTATTATGGGCAAATGTGAACTTCATATTATGTCCTCCTAAGATTCTTATAATAGTTTTTATAATACTCTGTATTCAGTTTCAAATACATTGGTTTTTACAGTATATAATACTTTACTCTATTATACAATCTTCATAATCAAATTATAAACTAGGTATTTATCAAATAATTCTAACCCTGTTGTGTCTGTATCTTTGGTTTTTTCCTTAGTCTAGATAAGGACAGTTTAATTTAACATATTTAAAGTACTTAATAAATTGCACCACCGGAATAATCATCACTGGCTTTTTTATTTCCATAGTAAATAATAAAATCTCCTGCATAAAACTTGAATTTTGGACCTTTATAGCTTTGTTTTTCTAGTGGTGGTCCTTCCATTACCCACATAGAGCAATTGCCGTTTTCTTGATAGTTATTAGGGTTTATATAGCTCAAACGAGCCTTACTATTTACATCCATACCTTTAATAGTAAAATTAACTATTATATAGCCATCTCTAAGCCAAAAATCCTCTGAATAATCAATACCATATTTACGAGAGTAATCGTATACATCATATCCCTTTTTAACAGCATGTACACGATTTGGTATATAGTAGGTACCATACCAACGTTGTGTCCTTTTTATCATATCTGCTTCTGTAATACCATTATCTTTAACACTCTTATAGGAATCTAAGGATTTTATGATATTAGTATAGTTATTACCTACAAAGGTACGAAAAGCCTCGGTTAAACGTATTTGCGCAAATGTATACATTGGTTCAGTTTGCCATATAAAATTACCATATCTTATTTTTAGTATATCTGCTGTCTGCTCTAATTCTGCTTTAGGAATACCAAAGTTTATATCTCCTGTCCTTACTTTCTTTATGTTGGTTTTATCTAATTCCCCTCCTACCTTTACAAGAGGATTATTTTTACCATTAAAGGACTCTTCGTAATATAGATCTACTGCAGTTCTATTCTTACCATCCTTATCTACAAAATAAAAGCTTGGCTTTATTGAAATATAATTCCCACCGGTATACATAGTTCCAGTAGTTTCTAATGAGAATCGTACCATATATCCAGTCTTTAATATTCCTTGGTTTCTGTAATATGGATGGCTGCCATTTACCAGGGGAAATGTATACTTGATATCTCTTCCAGTATCATTACCATACTGATCATTAGTTCCTAGGGTATAATCATAATAATAGTCTTTGCTATAATTTTTCTTATTAGTTCCATTAGGAAATTCATCTGGTCGATACTTTTTAAAGTCAGATGATTTAGGTACACGAAAAGCTTCTTCCCAAAATGGATAGTCGGTTAGATCATAGATTGTTAATCCATACATCCGGCCAGAGACCTCAAAGATTGCTTTATCAGTTGCAACGTATTTATATCTATTTGTATTCTTTTCTTCCTCTGTAAGATATATTTTTGATTTATCACTATTTTCTATGGTTCCAACACAGTTAACTGCTATAGTTCTAAAATCAGCTTCATAAATACCTTCTTCTACCCACATAGGCAAATAAAATCTTTGAGTAGCTCGTCCTATTACAATCCAACTTCCTGCCTTGATATATTCATCATTGGTTATATCCCCATCATTTCCTTTATCAATGTACACATCAAAGGGAAACTTAAGTTCATTTCTTAATAAGCCATTAATATCTTGAATATATGAAATATTAGGATCCCTAAGAGACTTGGAAAAATCTCTTGTATAATATCCAGGCATATTACTATGTAGGCCAGTATTTGATATTTTAACTGTAAAATCAGAAAGACTAGGGTCTTTGTCTAATACCAATTGAACAGCATTCTTATCTGGTTCTATTAATTGGACATACTTATTGTTATCTGCCTTTATAATTGGATCACAGAGAATAGGGGTATGTATCACTACATTATTAAGATTTCTCAATGGATAAGAAAGCTTATTATTCTGAGAAGAAACATCAGAGGTCTTGCAGCTATATACAATCTTTCCAGTTGTACCGTAATCGCCATTCTCCTTAGTTGCTTCAATAATCTGATTAGGCTTATACAATACGTTTTCATTAATTGTAGTATAGCACTGCTGAATAGGTGAAATATTAAGGTCTTGTGCTTCTGTATCTCTTATTTCATCACTCATAACTGTAGTTTGGTTATATACTACACGGTCAGATCTAACCTTTATATTACCAGTCATTGTATAAGCTTCTTTTGTAAAATCTTCTTTTGGAATTGTAGGCTTTGATGTTCCACCAGTTATAGTTTTAGAAGGTAACCTAATTCCTGAACTTGCTTGTGTAGGTGGAATAATATGATAGCTTTCGCTTTTTGAATGTTTATAGATTATGCTAGGCACTTCATAATATGATAGATTAGGTGTTATGGTAATGCTGCCATCTGGTAAAGCATAATTATTGATAGTAGCTGATTGGATATTATAATAATCTAGGTTCTTAATTTCCCAATATCCATAAGCTCTAGGTACAGTTATAACTTGTTCCACTGTTACGGTTTCTGTAATCTGTAGTGGCTCCTGTCCTTCCTCTAGTGCTTCTTCTGGTGTCGCTGCTTCCCATTTAAGGATATAATCTTTTTTTACAGTGATAGGATAATACTTCAACCCTACTTTTTTAACGAAATTATATCCAAGTAAATAGTCAGTTGCCCTAACCTCTCCGTATAGACTTTCTGTCGTTGGTATTCCTTCTGTTATTTCAAACTTTTCACCTCCCCTTTTATCTGCTCGAAGCTTTCCAGTGGCTGTTACTTTAGTAAATGCCATGGATCTATAATCAGGAAGTGGAGGAACTATGGTTGGTGGTTCCCATCCTGGATCAGGATCTGGTTCAGGTGTCGGTATTGGTGCTTCACCTGGCTTATCCAGTCCATAAATCATATGGAATGTTGCAGTAGATTCAGGCTTTGCATCTGGCATGGTATGTGAAATGTCTTCCATATGTTTTATTTCAGTTGTAATTAGTTTATCTGTCTTATTATCCGTATAGGTTAGATACCATTTATTATGATAATAGTATTTATCCTGAAGGAATTTATCCTTTTCAGTAAGCTTAAATTTATATGTAGATGATTGCTGTACTTCATCCCCTGTAACAAAGGTTGTTAGCTTTTTACCATCTTCAGTTTCACCGATTACATCAACATAATAAGGGGGAGTATCTTCTTTGTCATACACTACATAAACTTTTAATACGGATCCTGGCATNGCATCAGGAGAATTAATTAAAACTTCGTCCGTACTCGAAGGTGAACTATTAATATCTTTTTTAGGCGAGCGATTTGTATACTCGTAATGCCAATTTAAATAGGCATAATTAACACCATTAAAGGTTAGGTTTTTATCCTTTCCTTTAATTGGATAGCTAAATTCCTCCGTAAATATTACTTGCTGCTTTTTTAAAATTTTTGGTATAGTATCACCATTACTATTTTTGGCACCTGCAAGGGAATTGCCTTCAACATCTACAGCTACAACCTCAATATTATATGTACTAGATACACTTAGATCGAATCTCATGTTATAGTAGCTTGGAATTTTTTCTTGGGTTGCAGTATTCCAAGCAGTATATCCAAGCCTGTGTTTTACTGGTGCATTTAACATTTCTTGAACACCTATAACATCATCAACTACCCTTTTATCACCCTTATAAATGTCATAGACTACATGAAGGTAAATAGGTACTGTTCCATTACCAATGCTTTCGCCTGTTATTCCCAGCTTCTGAGCCATACTTACAATATCTTCGAATTTCATCTTATATAGAACAGATGTATCTGAACCTAAAACGTAATCTGTTTCTTTTTTAACATGTATTCGATTGTTTTTTGAACCGTTTGGAAATGTTCCTGATGTGATATATTCTTTGGTTGTCATTACAAAACCATCTGTTTTGTAATAATTAGTAGAAGTTTTTGTATTATGGGTACCTCTTAATGTTATTTCATCATCAATTATTTCTTCAACTTTAAGATATTCATTGTTGTACCAATCATCAAGTATCCATGATGTTCCACTCTTTGCTTCAACACTATTGTTTATAATACCAAAAGACGATACAAAAACTAATATAAAAGTAAGAATAAATATTAATAATTTTTTTATCTTTTTCATTAGCCTTACCTTTCTACATTAATGAAATATATTCCAAAGACCCCCAAATTGCCGTTTGCTTCCGGATCTTTAAGAATGATATCATAAAATCCTTCTTTCCATTCGCCTAATGAAAAATCTCCTATATGAGCTAGTCCTGAACTATATAAGACTTTATCAAAAGACCACTCAGAAAAAGGTGTATTACTATCAGGTATTG
>JGI24709J26583_10002966_pt1 | contig 13595 bp, 13 predicted proteins | sample BioPla2DNA1_FD_26583 | JGI IMG/M metagenome (IMG submission 26583) | reverse complement strand
TTAGCTTGAGATTCTACATAGTAAAGATTTGAACAGTGAATGAGTTTTTCAGCTTGAGTTTTTATAGCGTTAACAAGCTTAGGATGTGAATGACCTACAGCGCTTACTGCTATTCCTGCAAAAAAGTCATAATATTTCTTTCCATCAATATCCCATAAGTTAATACCTTTTCCGTAATCAAAACAAACGGGAGTTCTATTGCCAAATGTATTCATAAAATACTTTTTATCAAGATCAATTATTTCCTTTAAATTCATATATAAAACCTCCAATAAGAAAATTTACTTATAATTATACATAAAAATGCATAAAGATTCAATAGTGAAATTTAATATTGAAGGTCTATTAAATAAAATTCATATGAAAATAAATTAAGAAAGGCATTGTAAGAAAGGCCTTAATATAATAAGATGTTTATATAATGTTAGAAAACGGTTTTAAAAATAAAGATAAGTTTAATAAGGTAAGAATATTATACTTATATCAAATGTTTTTTTATGGAGGCAATATACTGATTTTGCAGTTTGATTTTTTCTTCTTCAAGATAACTGAAAAAGTTAGAAAGACTATTGTTATTTTCGTCATGCATTTCAGTAAACTGAAGTCCATAGTCAATAATGTCATCATTTTTAAAAGTTGTTCTGGCAATTTTACCTTTAGCAGATATAGTTTGTTTATTAGGTAGATATATATAAATTTCAATTTGTTTTCCATCAGGTTCTAAAATATCTTTGCAATAAAAAGCTACGCCTACAAGACTTATATCGTGAATTATTGAAAAATACTCCTTATGGGTGTCTTCTAGCTTTATATTTGATGCTAAAAACACATCCGCCCGTGGAAAAATACGCTGATTGTTTAGTTCAGTTACATTTAATATATCTATTGTAACTGAACAAGGGAAGTCAGGATCAATTTTTGTTATTTCGCCTTCAAATATATATTCTGAATTATCGGTGGTGTATTTGATAGAAAAAGACTGACCAAACATTATAATATTTTGAAGATATTCGGTTAATAGACCAACAGTAACTGAACGCTTTTTTACTTTATATACGATGTTTTGAACCCAAACATTGCAAGAAGAAAGTTTAGTGTTTATAACCATACCTTCTTTTAGTACTGTGGACACAATGTCTTTTTTCAAAGGAATCAACCCTCCCGTAACTAACAAAGTAAATTTAACCATTCTTCCCTTATATCTATTCTTCTTTTTTTATTAAAATCCTTCTTTATAATACTTTAATTAAAAGAAAATTTTTTTACTTTATAGTTTTTCATTTTTATGATAGAGGATTTTTTCTTTCATAATCATAGTTCCGATACCTTTGTTAGTAAAAATCTCAAGAAGTAGGCAATGAGGTATTCGGCCATCAATAATATGTGTTCTGCCAACTCCTTTTTCAAGGGCCTCAATACATCCTAAAACTTTTGGAATCATACCTCCATTAATTACTTTTTTTTCAATCATGTCATAGGCTTCACTCATTGTAAGTGCAGGAATTATTTTGTTATCTTTTGTTTTTACACCTTCTACATCAGTTAAAAGCATTAGCTTTTCAGCTTTTAGGGCAGCGGCTATTTCGCCGGCTACGGTGTCAGCATTTATATTGTAGCTTTCACCATTTTTTCCTACGCCTATGGGGGCAACAACTGGTATATATTCATCTTTTGCAATAAATTCTATTACTTTAGAATCTATTTTTGTCACTTTTCCCACATAACCTAAATCTACTTTCTCACCATTTACAGAAGTTTTGTGTTTTTCACACTGTATGAGTTTGCCATCTATACCGCTTAGACCAATTGCCTTTCCACCTTTTTGATTAAGCAAAGACACAATTTCCTTATTGGTTTTACCAATCAAAACCATTTGGGCGGTTTCCATTGTTTCTTTGTCAGTTACCCTGAGGCCTTCAACAAATTTACTTTCGATATTAAATTTATTAAGGGCACTGGTTATATCAGGTCCACCACCGTGGACAACAACAGGATTCATTCCTATATATTTAAGCAGAGTAATATCTTCGATAACAGAATTTTTTAAATTTTCATTTATCATTGCATTTCCACCATATTTTATAACCACTGTTTTTCCAAATAGTTTTTGGATATATGGCAGCGCTTCAATTAATATCTCTGCCTTTTTTATTATTGCTTCCATAGATAAGTTCAATTTAATACCTCCAAACACATCGTTTTATAAATAAAGGGCTGAAGTAGTAAGTCCTAGATGTTCAGGCAGCCCAAACATAATATTTAAATCCTGTACTGCCTGGCTTGACGCACCTTTTCCTAAATTATCCAAAGTTGACAGTACAATTACTCTGCCTAGTCGTTCATCTACTACAATCCCTATATCTAAATAATTTGAACCTGCAACATACTTAGTTTCAGGTAGTCTGCCTTCATCCATCACCCGTACAAAAAATTCATTCTTATAATGTTCTTTATAAATATCAATAATTTCTTTTGCAGATTTATTACATGCCAAATCTGCATAAATTGTACAAAGCATTCCTCTTTTCATAGGTATAAGGTGAGGGGTAAAAGAAATCATCATATCCTCATTAGCTAAAAATGATAACTCCTGTTCAATTTCAGATGTATGTCTGTGATTTGAGACTTTATAAGCTTTAAAATTTTCAGTGCTTTCACAAAATTGAAAAGGTAAATTGGTATTTCTTCCTGCTCCTGTAATTCCAGAAGCTGCATCTATAATTATACCTTTTGTTTTTACAAGTTTGTTTTTTAATAGTGGTGCAATACCTAAAATAGAACAAGTTGGATAGCATCCAGGGTTAGCAACTATTTTAGCATCTTTAATCTTGTCCCTATATAGTTCAGGAAGTCCATAAACAGACATATCAAGTAAATGAGGCATACCGTGTTTTATGTTATACCATTTCTCATAAACCTCAACTGATTTATAGCGAAAATCTCCACTGTGGTCTATAACACGTTTGTTTCTTTCTATAAGTTTTGGAATAACTTCTTTTGAAACTCCGTGGGGCAGAGCAGTTATAAAAATATCTGCTTTATCAGAAATCTTATCTATGTCAAGACTTTCACATTCCATATCAAATATATTCTTTAGATTTGGATATACATCAGATATTTTTTGTCCCGCAAAACTATGTGAAACCACGCTGCTTATATTAATCTCAGGGTGATTTTGTAAAAGCCTGACTATTTCTATTCCCACATAACCTGTAGCTCCTATTATACCGACATTTAACATTTCATTACCTCCAAGCTTAAAATATAATTTTATGTTATCTTATTTTAAGTAACTTTCAATTTATTATCTGCATTATACTATTTTATAATTATACATATTCGTGTATAAAAATTCAACACCTTTTTTGATTTATGCAAAGTTACTAAATAGAAAAAGATTTTTTGTTAAAAAGTATACTAGCAGAGTATAAGTTCACATGTTATATTAATAGTAAATACTGTTCAAACAAATTAGGAGGGGAAAAAATGGCAAGTGTTAAACTAAAAAACATATTCAAAAGGTACCCGGGTGGAGTTACAGCTGTTAACGATTTTAATTTGGATATCGAAGACAAGGAATTTATCATATTAGTTGGACCTTCTGGATGTGGTAAAACTACAACACTTAGAATGGTTGCAGGACTTGAAGAAATAACTGAGGGAGAATTGTACATAGGAGACAAATTGGTAAATGACGTTGCTCCTAAGGATAGAGACATAGCGATGGTTTTCCAAAACTACGCTTTGTATCCTCATATGACTGTATTTGATAACATGGCATTTGGTCTAAAACTTAGAAAAATGCCTAAAGATGAAATCAAGAGAAGAGTTTTAGAAGCTGCTAAAATACTTGATATTGAGCATCTTCTTGAAAGAAAACCTAAAGCGTTATCAGGTGGTCAGAGACAGAGGGTTGCACTTGGACGTGCAATAGTACGTGAACCTAAAGTATTCTTGATGGATGAGCCTTTATCCAACCTTGATGCGAAGCTAAGAGTTCAGATGAGAACTGAAATAAGTAAATTACATAATAAACTTCAAACTACTATTATTTATGTTACTCATGACCAAACAGAAGCTTTGACAATGGGAACAAGAATCGTTGTTATGAAAGATGGATACATACAACAAGTTGATACTCCTGCAAATCTTTATGAGCGTCCACAAAACATGTTCGTTGCTGGATTTATAGGAAGTCCACAAATGAACTTTATAGATGTAAAAGTTGAAAAGACATCTGGTGAAAAGTTAGAAAAAGGTGGAGAAGGAGTTCTTTTAAGATTTGGTAAAAACTCTGTAAAACTGCCAGAAGGTAAAGCGAAAAAATTATTATCTAGTGAATATATCGGAAAAGAAGTTGTTATGGGTATAAGACCTGAAAACCTTCATGATGAGGCAGTATATTTAGAATCAATGTCTGACAGTGTAGTAACTGCAAGGGTAGAAGTTGTAGAAATGCTTGGTTCTGAGACTTTGCTATATGTGGTTATAGATGACATTGACTTTATTGCTAGAGTAAATCCAAGAACTAAAGCTAAAGTTGGGGATTTAATTAAAATTGCTTTTGATGCAAATAAAATTCACTTATTTGATAAGGAAACTGAAAGAACAATAATGAACTAATAAAATAAAAGCCTAAAAATACCAAAAGGGAAAGTTAAAAAAGACTTTCCCTTTTGATTTTATTAAGTATATAATATATTTATATGAAATTAAATTTTTGATGAAAGGTATTTGAGGGGGATAAGAATTGCAAATTAAGTTTTGTCAAAACATTGCAAATCAAATTAAATACATTATTGATGATGAATTTGGAATTATGGACGATTCAGGTACCATTGTTGCTTGTTCAAATGAAAAGAAAGTAGGAATGAAAAATCCATCTATATCAAAGATATTAGAATCTGAAAAAACTTATAATGTTTTTGAAAATCAATCTTTTCAAAAGATTTATATAAAAAACAAGTTGGAATTTATTGCATATATTAATTCTATAAATGAAAATAATGCTAAATTTCTATCTCTTATTTCTATGAATGTTGTAAATTTTAAAATATATTATGAAGATAAATATGATAAGACAAATTTTATTAAAAATATAATTACCGATAATATTTTGTTAGGGGACATTACAGTAAAGGCAAAGAAACTTAAACTTGCTAATAATGTTCGTCGTGTTGCAATGCTTATAAAGACCTTAAAAGTAAAAGATATATACCCCTATGAAATAGTTGAAGGGTTATTTCCAAATAAAAATAAAGACTTTGTGATAATTCTTGATGATGAAAATACAGTGCTAATTAAAGAACTAGAATTAGAAGAAAAAACTGAGCTTGATGAGGTAGAAAACATTGCCATTACAATAGTGGATACACTTTCCACTGAAGCAATGATAAAGGCGAAAATTGGAATCGGGACAATAGTAGACAGCATAAAGGATTTAGCAAAATCTTTTAAAGAGGCTCAAATGGCACTTCAAATAGGCGAAATATTTGAAAGTGAAAAATCAGTGATAAACTACAATAGATTAGGTATTGGAAGACTTATATATCAATTGCCTACAACCCTTTGTAAATTGTTTTTAGAGGAGGTATTCCAAAAGGGAGGCTTTGAAGCACTAGATAAGGAGACTATGGATACAATTCAAAAATTTTTTGAAAACAATCTAAATATTAGTGAGACATCAAGACAGTTATACATTCACAGGAACACTTTAGTTTATAGGCTTGAAAAAATTCAAAAAACTACTGGGCTAGATATAAAAATGTTTGATGATGCAATTATTTTTAAAGTTGCAGTTATGGTAAAAAAATACCTTGATAGCAATTTGAGTATCTAATGTNAAAAACTTNATTGCTGTTGAATAAATTTTAATATAAAATAAAGCTTAAAAAGAGCATTTAATAGCCCATACAAAAAGAGATAAATTTTAGGAGGCTAAAGTGATAGAGTTTAAATCAGTATCAAAAAAGTATGCCAGTGGAACATTAGCACTTAATAAAATAGATCTTCATATTAATAAAGGAGAGTTTGTTTTTATTGTTGGACCTAGTGGTTCGGGCAAGTCTACTTTGCTAAAACTTATATTAAAAGAAGAAGATATCACAGAAGGAGAGGTATATGTCAATGGTTTTAATGTTTCTACTTTAAAGCCAAAGGAAATACCTTATTTACGAAGAAGCCTTGGTGTGGTCTTTCAAGACTTTAGATTACTTCCTAAAAAAACTGTTTATGAAAATGTTGAATTTGCCATGCACATTACAGAGGCATTGCCAAAGGAAATGAGAAGGCAGGTTCCAATGGCCTTAGGGCTGGTTGGACTTAGCAAAAAAGCTGATGCATATCCTGATGAGCTTTCAGGAGGAGAACAGCAAAGGGTAGCTTTGGCCAGGGCTTTGGTAAATAGGCCCGCTTTGTTGATTGCCGATGAGCCAACGGGAAATTTAGACCCTGAGACCTCATGGGAAATAATGAAGCTGATAGAGGAAATTAATCATAGAGGAACTACTGTTATTGTGGCTACACACGAAAAGGGAATAGTGGACTCTATGCAAAAGAGAGTAATCGCCATTGGAAAAGGTGAAATTATAAGGGATCAAGAGAAAGGACAATATGAAAATGAAGCTGAGAACAGGCAAATATATATTTAAAGAGGGAATTATCAACATATACAAAAATATATTAATGTCTTTTGCTTCTATAACTGTGGTAACAGCTTCCCTAATTGTACTTGGAGGATTTTTTGTAACAATAGCAAATATAAACCACAATATTGAGCGGCAAGGCGAAAAACCAGAGATGGAAGTATTTTGCGATGCAAAGCTTGACGATTCTCAAATTGCATCAATTGAATGGCTTATTATGTCAGATGACAGGATAAAAGAATATACCATGGTTTCAAGGGAAGAAGCATACAAAGAGATGGAGGAGATATTAGGGAATAATAAATCTGTAATTGAAGGGCTAGGCAATGATTTTTTATCTGTTTCATTTACACTAAACCTGGTTAATTCTGAAGATGCAAAAGAAGTAGAAAAAAAGTTGTCAGTTTTCCCTGGAGTGGATAATGTGAAATATTCTCAAAGGGCAATAGATTTTATGAGCAAATTAAGATACTGGGTTAAAGTTGGAAGCAGTTTTGTACTTTTTTTATTGGTTGCAGTGTCTGTTGTAATTATATCTAACACCATTAAATTAGCTGTATTTGCAAGAAAAAAAGAAATAAATATAATGAAATATATTGGGGCAACAGATTGGTTTATACGCTTGCCATTTATTGTAGAAGGTGTTATTATAGGTTTGATAGGAGCAGTTATGAGTTTTGGCCTAGTAAACTTTATCTATTCTAGAGTATTTAATATAGTTAATTTAAATACGTATTTAAAAATTTATGGGTTAGAGATTATTGATAAAAGTGAACTTTATTTTACTCTTATTATAAATATGTTATTGATAGGTGTAGTTGTAGGAGCTTTAGGAAGTATGGTTTCAATACGTAAACACTTACGTGTTTGAGGGTGTAAGTACTTTGAGTCATTAAAATCCAATCTTTTTGGGAGGTAGAAATTAGTGAAAAAGGTAGTACAACTTAGTGTATTAGTATTAATGATGTTTATGGTTATAATTCCAATATATTCTGATACACTAACAAGCACACAAAGTCAAAAGAGTAGTGTTGACAGCGAAATTAATCAGGTGTCTTCTCAAAAGCGAAATGAAGAAAAGAAGTTAAATTCAGTAAAAAGTGAAAAGGAATACATGGAAAGTCAACAAGATAAGGCAGAAAAGGAATACAATGAGCTTCTACAGAAAGTGGATGAACTAAATAGAATTTTAGAAGAATTAGATAATGCCATACTTGAAAGTGAAGAAAATTATGAAAAACAGCTAGAACAATTTAAATTAAGGCTTAATGTTATGTATCAAAATTCTAGTACATCATATCTTGATATTATAGCTGAATCAAAAAGTTTACCTGATTTCTTTAGAAGAATTCAGCTTATTTCAGCTATAAGCAAAAAGGACAAAGAGCTTATAGAAGGAATAGAAGAAGCTAAGAAAGAGGTAGAATATAAAAGGCAGCTTGTTGCAGAGGAACAAAGGGATTTTGAAAATAAAGCTTCTAGTGCACTGAGCAATTTAAATGATATAAAGGCTACAACTCAAGCGTTGGAAGTTCAGATAAGAAGTATTAGTTCTAAACTTAGTAGTTTAGAAAGAAAAGAAAATGAATTAATCCAAAAGTCCAGGCAACTGGAGAGCCAGATAAAAAATCTTCAAAGGACAGCAGACTACACTGGTGGAGTCATGAGATGGCCGGTACCTAGTTCAACTTACATATCATCTCCTTTTGGAAACAGGTTTCATCCTATTTTGAAAGTATATAAAATGCATACAGGTATAGATATTTCAGCAAGTTCAGGGCAGTCTATAATTGCAGCCAATGATGGAGTGGTAATAATGTCAGGGTGGCAAGGTGGATACGGATATACAGTTGTTATAGACCATGGCGGCGGAATTACAACACTCTATGCCCACTGCAGTCAACTTCTTGTTAGCAGTGGTGCTTCAGTAAAAGCAGGGGATACAATAGCAAAAATAGGAAGTACTGGGTTATCTACCGGTCCCCATTTACACTTTGAAGTAAGAGAAAATGGTACTCCTGTTAACCCTATATCTTATGTTTCAGGATAAGCAAAAATAAAATCCGGGTTTTTCCGGGTTTTGCTATATTATAGGGCAAATAAGCATATGATATAATGAGAAAATAACGAAAAGAAGGGAAAGACATGAAGAAAAACATAATGAAAACAATAGGGGGAGTGTGGGATTTTGAATAATAGTTCTGGAAGTAAGGTNCTTTCTATAATAATTGCTGTTATTACTTCAGTTATAGTTACAACTTGTGGTTTTTTAATATGGTACAAAAACAACCCATATATTATTGTTGTTCCTGCTGACGATCTAGATGATATTACTGATAGAGGAGTACAAAATTTTGACCCCTCATATGGTATGGTTTTTGATAAAAACAAAGTGGATTTTGTAAATGTAAAGAAATACAGAGAAGTATATAATATTTTAAGAAAATATTTTTATGAAGAGGTTGATGAAAATGTTTTGTTAGAAGGTTCTATTGCTGGAATGGCAAATTCATTACAAGATCCTTATACTGTCTATTTTACAAAAGAACAGATGGAGCTTTTTATGGAAAGGTCTAGAGGAAGTTATGTTGGAATTGGAGTTACTGTTAATATGCCGGAGGATGGTATTTTAACAGTGGTTGAGCCCTTTGAGGATTCACCAGCCATAGAAGCGGGAATGAAAATGGGAGATAAAATAGTAAAAGTTGATGGTGAAGATGTTACTACCATAAGAGATTCGGATATGATTGTAAGTATGATAAAAGGTGAGGAAAATACAACGGTTGAAATTACTGTGTATAGACCATCAGAGGAGAAGTATATTGATTTCGAAATAATGAGAAAGACAATAAAAATAGTGAATGTAACAAGTGAGATGTTAGAAAACAATATAGGATATATTAGAATATCAATGTTTGACAGTGAATGTGCACATTATTTTGGAATGCATCTAAATCAGCTTATAGATAAAGGAATGGAAGGATTAATTATAGATGTTAGAGATAATCCGGGAGGAGATTTTGACGAGGTTGTAGCAATTGCAAACCGTCTAGTACCCGAAGGGCTTATTGTTTATATAGAGGATAGAGCAGGAAACAGAACAGAAAGAACCTCAGATAAAACACAACTTGATAAACCTATTGCAATTTTGATTAATGAATACAGTGCAAGTGCGTCAGAAATTTTGGCAGGAGCTATCAAGGACCATAAAAAAGGAACCCTTATAGGCCAAAAAACATTTGGTAAAGGATTAGTTCAAAATGTAATACAGCTTGATGATGGCGCAGGTCTAAAGTTAACCACTGCCACTTATTTTACACCTTTAGGAATAAATATTCACAAAAAAGGCATTGAACCTCATATAGAAGTTGAACTAGATGAGGAAAGCAGATTTCTTCCTGTTTCCCAGTTACCAAAAGAAGAAGATAAACAGCTTCAAGAAGCTATTAAAGTAATAAAAGGTCAGTTATAATTTATTGGAATATACTTTTCATTTTGTTAAAACAGATATTTTTGCATTGATTTTTATAATACAATGCAAAAGTATCTGTAGAAAACTTTTCTTATCTAAAGAATGTCTGTGTTTTTTTGCAATTACCATTTAACAAGGAAATACCATGTTAATAAAGTATCTCAAATAACAGTTATATCATTTTAATATAAATTTATATAAGAAATAACATATAGACATACATATATTTAGCCAGAATTGTAAATAATACTTTATGGAGGTGGTATACATTGGAAAACATAGATGAAAAAATAAAATACGAAGTGGTTGCAGAACTAGGGTTATTTGAAAAAGTAAAAAAAGAGGGTTGGAAGAGCCTAACTGCAAAGGAAACGGGAAGAATTGGGGGACTAATTACAAAGAGAAAAAAATTAATGCAGGCTGAAAAAAAGCAAAAGGCGTTGTAGTGTTTATTCTTAAGACTCTGCTTTCTACAAAGTAGAGTTTTTTTATTTGATAAGCTATTATAATCTAGATTTACATCATTTCTTGAGGTTTATTAAAAGTTTATGTTATACTATAAAAAGTCAGCAAGAGAAATAGTGGATTTTCAAGGAGGTATAAATGGCAGATAACATTCCTTATTCTGATTTTGCATATGTATATGATAAATTGATGTATGATGTGGACTATAAGAAATGGGCGGATTTTATTGAAAGTATTTTTAAGAAATATGGTCAAAATCCTTCTTTGCTTCTTGACTTAGCATGTGGTACAGGGAGTTTTACCATTGAAATGGCTAAAAGAGGCTATGATATGATTGGAATAGATATATCTATTGATATGTTAAACTGTGCAAGGGAAAAGTCTATTGATTTAGAAAATATTTTATATTTAAATCAGGACATGGCAAATTTTGAGCTCTATGGTACTGTAGATGCTATTGTATTACTTATGGACAGTTTAAATTATATTTTATATAAAAAAGATATTAAAAGATTATTAAAAAATGTACATAATTATTTAAATTTTGAAGGGTTGTTTGTTTTTGATATAAATACACCCTATAAGTTTAAAAACATATTAAAAAACAATGTGTTTTATGATGTATCAGATGAAATAACTTATATATGGCAAAATTCCTTTGACAGTAAAACAAATATATGCGAATTTGACCTTACTATATTTGCAAAAGAAAATGATATGTATAAAAGAATGGATGAAGTTCATTTAGAAAGATGTTATGAGATAGATGATTTAAAAAAGATGATAAATGAAAGTGGTTTAAAACTTTTAAATATTTATGATGACCTAAAGCTATCTAAAGCGCCTTCAAATGCTCAAAGAGTCTTTTTTGTATGCAAAAAAGAAGGAATTAAATAAAAAATGACATTTACATTTTAAATGTATAGATTTTAAAGGACAAGGAAAAATAAAATTATCAAAAATAAATATTAAATAAATTTATTAAAAAGATATATTACAGCAATAGACATGGGTGTAAGCAAAAAATCCGATTGACAAGCAATGCAAAAATATGATACAATGTTATAGATTTAGTAAGAGCATGGAAAATGCAAGCTAAGTTAAAGTATCAAGTTCAGGAGGAGTGCAGGATGGAAAAAGGTAAAGTAAAATGGTTTAATGCTGAAAAAGGATTTGGATTTATTGAGAGAGAAGAAGGAAACGATGTTTTCGTACATTTTTCAGCAATAAACATGGATGGCTACAAAACATTAGAAGAAGGTGCTGAAGTTCAATTTGAAGTGGTGGAAGGCGCTAAAGGCCCTCAGGCTTCAAATGTGAGCAAGTGCTAATTTGACTTTTTCATTTGATTTTAAAAGATAGCCGAAAGTGCCCCGGTATGAAAATGCCGGGGTTTTCAAATGTCTTTTTTTCAAATATACAAAAAATTAGGGGATTTTATTAATAGTTATTACACAAAATAGTTTAGAAGGTGGGATAAAATAGATGGAAGATTATATTGTAAGGGCTACAGCAGAAGAAGGGAAAGTAAGAGCCGTTGCAGCAGTGACTACTAATTTAGTAAAACATGCTCAAGAAGTTCATAATCTGTCTCCACTGGCATCTGTTGCACTAGGGCGAACTCTTACAGCTTCAGTTTTAATGTCTGTCTTTTTAAAAAGCCCTAATAATACACAGACAATACAAATCAAAGGGGACGGACCCTTAGGAGGAATTGTTGCAGTTTCTGATTTTGAAGGAAATGTAAGGGGATATGTGCATAATCCATTGGTGGACCTGCCTTTAAACAGCAAAGGAAAATTTGATGTGGCAGGAGCTATCGGTAAAGGTTATTTAAATGTGATTAAGGACTTAGGGCTAAAAGAACCCTATATAGGATATGTAGATTTGATATCAGGAGAAATTGCTGAAGATATAGCATATTATTATGTCTATTCAGAACAAATTCCTACTAGTGTAGCCTTGGGTGTTTTAGCTAGTTCAGATAAAATTATAGAAAATTCAGGAGGATTTATAATTCAGTTAATGCCTGGTGCTGGTGAAGAAACCATTAGTTTTATTGAAGAAAAGCTCAAAAACTTGCCTTCTGTTACAAGCTTATTGAAAGAGGGGAAAACTCCAGAAGATATACTTAATATGATATTTTCTGAAAGAAATTTAAAAATCGGAGAAAAAGCACCTTGTAATTATAAGTGTAACTGTTCAAGGGAACGTATGTTTAGAAATATAATTAGTCTTGGACAAAAGGAAATAATGGATATATTAGAAGAACAAAATGAAATAGAAGCGCAGTGCCATTTTTGCGATATGAAATATCAATTTTCCGAGTCAGAGTTAAGGGAAGTAATTGAAGATAAAAATTAATATGAAAATTGTTTAAAATAAAGAAATAGTGAGTATTATAAAGAACGTAAAAGAAATAAGGATATAAATTTNAAAATACAGGTTTTTTAGTGTTGACTTTACTAAATAATTTTTGTATACTATCTATTGTCGCTTAAATGAAGTGTAATCACGTGGGCGCTTAGCTCAGCTGGGAGAGCACCTGCCTTACAAGCAGGGGGTCACAGGTTCAAGCCCTGTAGTGCCCACCACACGCGGCCTGGTAGTTCAGCTGGTTAGAATGCCAGCCTGTCACGCTGGAGGTCGAGGGTTCGAGTCCCTTCCAGGTCGCCAAAATTTGCCCAGATAGCTCAGTCGGTAGAGCAGAGGACTGAAAATCCTCGTGTCGGTGGTTCGATTCCGCCTCTGGGCACCAAGAAATTTGGTGAATTATTCAATATTAGCTTGCACTATAGAAATAAAATATGCGGGTTTAACTCAGTGGTAGAGTGTCACCTTGCCAAGGTGAAAGTCGCGAGTTCGAATCTCGTAACCCGCTCCACAAGAATTTTCTTAGGATATCGGTGTTTTGAATAAGCTGATATCCTGCATTTAATATATGGCGCCATAGCCAAGTGGTAAGGCCGAGGTCTGCAAAACCTCTATTCCCCAGTTCAAATCTGGGTGGCGCC
>JGI24709J26583_10002957_pt1 | contig 13615 bp, 10 predicted proteins | sample BioPla2DNA1_FD_26583 | JGI IMG/M metagenome (IMG submission 26583) | reverse complement strand
ACTTGAATGTAAGCATTAACATCCCAAACACGGTGAACAATTGCATTTGCGATAGCTTCTCTAAATGCTTTTTCGGGTATTAATTCTTTCTTTACTCTATTNAAACCTATGATCTCTTCCAATTGNTAGTATCTCTTAAAACTTTCTACTGCCTTATCATACTGAGTCAATAGAGATACTTCTTTAATCGTTTCNCGATGTAAAATTTGATTNATAGATGACCCAAATCTTGCTANATCTATTCCTGAAAATAATATTTCATTTTGATTAGCTAATAATTCAGCTGCAAAATTATAATTTCCTTTGCTATCCATTAAGTTTAGTGTTTTTAAAATATCCGGGCCTAATTTCGTAATATTTAACTTTTCTACTAACTTACTTTCTAGCACTGAAAAATCCAGGTTTTTTTTAGAGGATTCTATTTCCTCATAACCTAAATTAAAACCTTCTAAAATTAACCTTTTAAGTTCGATTCGATCGACTTCTAGCGTAGATGAACCTGATCTTTTATAAGTCTTGTTTTGATAATAATACGGAGGATGTTTCCCTTTAGATACTAATAGTTTAATTATTTTTTTATCTTGAAACTCCTCTATTGACATCTTAAAGGATGGCCTTGGAGAAATAGAGTCGTTAATCATATTCTCGATTTTTAAATAGTCCTCATCAATATTACTTAAGCCTACATATTCTCCCTCGTCGTTAACGCCAAATAGTATGACGCCATCATTGTAATTGGAGTAGGCACAAATTGTTTTCAAAAATGTTTTTGATATTTGTTCTTTAAATTCTAAATTATAGTTTTCATGCTTTTTCATTTTATCCTCCTGTATCGTTGTGTTTTTATCGTATCAAAATGCAACGAAAAATGCAACGATACAAATATCGTTGCATTTCGCTTTCTTGCTTTACTTTTCTAAACCACTCGTTACTATTCCCACTCCCTTACTTATAGCTTTAAGTGGCTACTTATAGAACTTTTCAACAGTCCCTTTTGTGACTAACTGCCTGTTTTTACTTTCTTTTATTCACTGTTTTTTGAAGGATAGTATCGCTTTAGTATCAACAAATCACTAATTTTTTTCTTATTTATCAATAACAAAATTAACATAATTGATTTCGATTGTTTTGAATTGATTTTTTGATTTTTATGTCTCTCCTATTGTTTTTATTATATCTTCATCAGATATAATATACATTCCCTATAGCTTTTATGGAGTACATATAATTTATTATTTTCGAATCACACTTTAAATATCATTCCAAACATATTATTTGAATCAATATACTCTACTAAATCACCGGGAAAATTTCTTTTCATATAATCAGTAATAATTGGCATTACATAATATTGACTTCCTTCAACAGGCTGCACTCCCATTTCCAAACTATCTAAATAATCGGAGCTAGATAACGCACGGGCATCAATTATGGATAAATAAGAAATAAATAGAGAAAATATATTCTTAGAAACGTTTATTACTTGGTTACGTATTGGCTCTTTATCCATTGTGGAATAATTATCTTGAAGATATTTTAACCCATTACTGTGCACATAATCATTTAATATTCGATCTGTATTAGTCCAAATACTTTCTAGATAAGTATTATGCATGAATTCAATATTTTTGTTGTCGACTAAAGCTTCTTTATATTTCAATGCACCAAAGACTTTTCTATTTTCTCTATCCAAATCATTTAAAATCCATGCTTTTATTGCCTGCCCCTCTTTTGAAATAGAGAATTGCTTCAGGTAATTGTTATATAAACTAATAATATTTTCAATAAAACTATCACTAGTAATATTTTCTTGTTCTTCTTTTTTCCTTGAATTTTGATTAAAATTTATTATGAATAGATATTGCATTAGATCATCTCTCAATTTACGCAACAAACAGAACGCATCACTAAAGTGACTTGCCCCAATGCATAAATCTACAGACATCAGAGTACTTTGTGCCGAATATAAATTAGCAGAAAAATTTCCATATCTGATTTTTCCATTTATGGGAACCAATCCATTTCTAAAATCCATATTCATTGCTATCATTTCCAATGATAAATAGATGTCCTCTAACTCTTTATTTATTATTTCTGTATACCACATAATTATCCCTTCGCTTTAACTGCTTATTCGCTTCTTCTCTTGTCATAACTTATATTTAGCCTCAACACAAACCTTTCTTACGCTATTTATAGTCACATAATTGGACAAGCCCCGACTCGCAGGTTGAATCACTCCTACTCTATTTATCCAATTGTTTGAGATGTGCAAAATCGTTTAAAATAGGCATTTAATGGCAGCTCATTTACGTTCTATTCATAATAATTCGTATGGTTTTATCCATTCTGCTTCCAATTTATAATTTTATTTATGTGCTTAAACCTTAAAAATGAAAATCAAAAATATCTCACCGTACATTTAAATATATAATCATTAATTAACGATTTATACTGTGATATGTAATTACAACCGAAGCATCTTTTGGATACTTCTTCCCTCCGAATATTACTTGACTACCATTTATAGTAATAGACTCAACCATCCCTGGTTTTTTTAAAACACCAAATGTCAAATCATTAAGACCAACACTTTTTACATTTGTAAAACCAGCACCTATAAAGATTGATTCAATAACACTATAACTCATTTTTTCATAGTCATAAATTGATGAAGGTACTTTTATTTTATCGCTAAAATCAATATCATCATCCATTTCATTATCGTGTGCATTAAAGAATAAAAATCCAGCACCTATAATTAGGAATATTCCAATCCACGGAAGCATGTAAAACCAAGAACCAGGTCCTCCAAATGCATCACCAACCATGAATCCAAACGCAATAATAAAAATGCCCATCAAAAACATAATTAAAGAGTTTTTTATTTTTAGTGCCTTTGCCTTTTTGATATCTTCTCTCTTTTTCTCAACAAGTTCAATTTGTTTCAAACGAACCATCCATTCTGTTTCTGCTTGTTTTATTTGAGCTTCATCTACATGTCTATAAATATATTCATTTTCATTTTGAATAAAAATTTTTGCTCCACAATAGTTACAAAAACCTTGTTTTCTATCAGCTTCAAAATCTAAATTTGCACCACAATCTGGGCATTTAACCGATACAAATTTTACTCCCATTTAATATCATTCTCCTAACAATTATTGTCAATTTTTCTCATTTGTTATATCATCACATAAACATAAATACACGGTTTCTAATTATGATTAATTCTATCAAACAATAAATCTACCTAATAAATATTTATAATAACGTAAATATCAAATGCTAATAAATAGCACTCATACTCTATTATTCTCTAATACAATCTAATCAAATACAATCACATAAGATTCACTTAGTTCTTCGAAAATAGAATTCATCTCATTATAAATAAGGTTTAAATCGTTTTTAGTTTTTCTGCTTATATATTTTTCTCTTAATTGTGTTTTTTCAAAATGACCCACTTAATTTGTGTATATTATACATCAAACTAGTGATTAATTCTCTTGTAATTCATGAAGATTTTGCGATTATTATCGCTCAATTATCCTGCATTTGTCCATGATTGTTTTCAATAAAGGCTCTTTTTCGGAGTACTCTTTATTTCCAACAATGAATATCCGGTCTTTGGCTCTTGATAATGCCACGTTGATTCTCCTGTCATCCGCAAGAAATCTATAAGAACCTTTAGTTCTAGTAACTGAAAATATCACGACATCGCATTCCTTGCCCTGAAAGCCATCTACTGTATCTATTTTTACACAATCAGAATTAATACATACCCTGCGCAGAAATGATATTTGAGCACGATATGGAGCTATTACAGCAATCGTCGTATCCTCACTCTCATTGATGATTTGCTGCACCAAATCAGCCACTATTTCACATTCATCCTCATTATAAATCCTTGGTCTATCGGATAATTCTTCTGTTGAAACAGGCCATTCGTTTGACGGATTATATGTAATCCAGATTAATCCGTCTTCAACGTCCTCGTTTCTGCCGTTATTCAAAGCACCATTATAAAATAGATCTGATATCATACGACCAATCTGATTTGACATACGATATTGCGTATCAAGAACAGAAACGGTTTTGCTTTCGCTAAAAAGAAAGTCTATGTACATAAAGATACTCAGATTACAGTTTTGAATACTCATTATGATTTCATGTTCTTCAGAACAAAAAACCGGTGGTAGCTGCTTAGGATCTCCTAACATGATTGCTTTTCTTGAAATAACAAGCGGAGATAGGATCTCGGGTAGCGTTGCCTTGCAAACTTCATCAATGATTGCAACATCGAACATTTCAGTTCTATCTCTAAAATCATATGCAGAAGCTCTATTACAAGTCATCCCCACAATATTCGCAGAAAGAGCCAATGCTTTCTCAATCTGATTTATCTTTCTTTGATCGCTTATAAAGAAGTCTCTTAATTCTTCTTCAATAATGATATATGCGTCCTTATTCTTAATGCTTTCTGCAGCCCATCTCAAATATGAATTGATTATAGTTTCCGGAGAAAACTCATCAACGGCATCATCGTTCTCCTTATCACGAATACGCACAATTCTAAGCCCCTTACCATACTGAGTAATTCTCGAAAGAAGGTTATTAACTGCAACATGCGTTTCAGAACAGACTAATATGCGAAGATTCGGATTTCTCGACAAAACCTGAAGACATATTTCCGCAATAACTTGTGTTTTTCCTGTTCCGGGAGGTCCTTGTATCAAGGATAGATTAGTTGCTCCAAGGGCAAGCCTGACAGCCTTCTTTTGCGACTCGTTTAGATTATAATAGAATTTCTCACATACAGCTTCTTCAGTTTCTTCGGTTGGTGGAATTATAAACTCGGATAACAGATTCGGATTAAGCACCGCACCGCATCTCACCCGCTCAATGGTCTTGACTTGGCGCTCACATTTTATTCTTTCGCCATCATCCTCTGTTAAGGAAATGCGCTCATTCAAAAACGCTTTCCAGCTTGTTAAGTGATCTATCCATAATTGTTTATTCATGTAGATTACCTCGCTCTTCATCTTCATATAGTACAAAGTCCATAGAATCTACATACATATCAAGCTTTATGCCTGGCAGTAATTCAAACAACACTGCCTGTTTCAAAGAATGGCTTTCTTCATCTGTGATACCAGAAATCATCAGTCCATTCCCTTCAATGTAACCTTCCAATTCATTAGGAATATCAATCTCATATGTGTTTTCTAAGCACATATCTATAATTGCAACCAAAGGCTCGGACAAAGATAGTTTGCCAGCTTCGATATTGACAGCTAATATCTGACGATTCACTAAATACTTTATTCCATTTGCTATTACAGAATAAGAGAACAAAGGAAGGGCATTAGCAATCTCCTTTGCATTCGTAAATCCATTAAGGACAAGCCTAAATATTGTTTTCTCAACAACGCCGAATTGGCGGTTTAACTGAAAATCAATTTTTATTCTCATAACCGCCCTCCTTGCGCCGTTTTTCTATTTCTTGCTTCCTGTAAATCAACTTTTTTTCTTCTCGGGCTTCCGCTGCAGTTGGTCTTAAGATTCTCGGAACGCATCTTCTAAGATCCCGTTTATGCTGTTTATCTAATTCAGCAATCTTACTTTTTATTTCAGTAGCTTTTTTTTCTGTCTCAGCTTTCTTTTTACCAATAATCACAGCTTCTTTTTTTAACAAAGACACCGTCTTTTTCGCAGATTCTAATCCTGGTGTTTTAGAAAACGCCTTCACCAAGAAAAACCTATTGTCCCCATCCTTAATCTGTTTAACTTTCTTTTCCGCAGAAGACAACTTCGCCGCAGTTCCTCCATATTCTGCTATCAACTGTTTTAAATGCTTTTCAAAAGAAGAAACCTTCAATTCTAGCTCAGTACGCGTCTCATTATAATGAAAAATAATCTCTAATCTCTCCTGCTCACAGTTCTTTTCTGATTCGGCTACACCCTTTGCCCGTATCTCGGTTAGTTCAACAAGTCTATCAGCAATTATGAGGTCTTCATCAGTTTGTGATTTTTTATCAGGTATGAGCGGTGCCCCATACTTCTTACACACCTGAAAAATATAATCTCGTTTTTCAAACCATTGCCCTCGTTCTTTTTTCTTTGATGAAATACTGTCCCTTAAAGAATCCATTTCCGATGAAAGATCACTGCGTTCACGCTGTAATCTTTCCCATTTACCCTGATTATCAGAATGCCATCTTGCCATATTATGCAATTCTTCACCAATAGCACGAAGCTGATTTTCAGTCTCACTTTTTTCTTTATATGCATAAGAAATATCCGCATTCAAATAGGTGATTGGATGAGCCCAGTAAAACCGTATTCTCTTTGATATAGTTTCCAGCGTTTCAGTTATTGAATTTTTGTTATCCTCAATCTGTTTTATTTCTTGTCGCACAGTTTCCTGTGAATACCTTACATCACTTCTTTTGTCGGATAACTGCTTACTAAACTGAATCTTTTGTTTAATAACCCACTCTATATACTTTATTGTAGGAAGATATTCCGATCTTTCCTGTATGATTCTTTTAAGACGAACCAAAGCTGACCGCTCAGTATCCTGACCGGACTTGCAATTTGAAATCGCTTGGGACACTTTATCCAACAAATCTTCTGCATCGTCTCCTTCATCAAAGCTTATCTCACAACCTGATAACGAGGTAAGCTGTATAATATCTCTAACATCAGTGAAAAATATCAGTTCGTTCTGTCTTTCCCTAAGGACATCTATTTCTCTTCCGATAAGAGCCATCTGGCCGCTAAGAAAATCATTGTCCTCTTGGAGAATATCAATCTGCTTCCTTTTAATATCGCGCATTTGGAATAGACAGCTACGATACAAATATGCATCCGCATATGATGTAACATCTTGCACCACAGACTCAAGAGAGTTTTTTTCTCCCTGTAATTCTTCTACTAAAAAATCTCTAATCTGAAGAAGCTTTTCCTGATATTCTTCTTCAACTTTCTTTATTTCTTCCTGACATTCTTCAACGTGTCTATCATATTCAATCTGGTACACATCCACACGAGCACGAAAATCTTCTGCTTCTTTCCGAAGGGACTTGTTAATCAAAAATCTATGAGGCATTACATAATCCCACACACTCACAAATCGTCACCTCCATCAACAAGGCATAAGGCTTCATCAAACGATATGTATTGACGACCAACCATCAATTCATCCTGTTGAATAAACCATGTGATTTTCTCTATAAAAGGAATTAGTAACTCAACATTTCCACCTTCCATCAACTCATGAAGTGAATTATTAATTTGCTCATTCACTTCATTCCTATGGCGCATATAGTCAAGCACATAAGAATATTCTGTCTTTCTGTTTTTCAGTTCTTCTGTCAGAGCTTTTGCATTTCCTTCAATAACCTCATAAACACTGATATACTGCATGTAGGAATTAGCAACATAGGTGTTAACTGATTCTCTGAAATCATTCTGCATAAACAACCTTTGCTCGGCAAAGATAGTGCTTAATTCAGCAATTCTTTTTTGATGCCGTTTCTCAATTTCTCGCAATGCTTTTTGCTTTTCAGAATTGATTCTAGACAGATTCTCCTCTAACTGGCCATCAATAGCCTTTATTGCCTTTTTATGGATGTTGTACTCACGAAGATCTGAAATAAGATTATAGCAAGGCAGAAGATCTTTGAATGACAGTCGGAACTCGGATATGCTTTCCATAGAGTCAGCAAAATAATACAATCTCTCACAACCGCTTAACTCTATATGTGAATTGATATCCGCGATGCATTCACTATAAGCTTTTTGCGCGTCCTTATTAGCCGTTTCAATAATAGTGTTTGCTCCAATCCCAATTACGATTCCACCAACTACTGAGCCTATCACCGTACCAATCGGGCCTAAGCTTGATCCGATAGCAGCACCCGTTGCCGCCGCAGTTTTTGCTGATGTAAGCAGTCCCACACCTTGCATAAATGCCTGACTACTAAATTGACCCGCAATCTGTCCCCCAATCTGTCCCACCGCCCATGCACCACCAAATCCTGCAGCAGATGAAAAAACATTGTTGATGGAGTTGCAAAGGAGGTCATCAGTATCTATTGTCTGTGTCACAAAACACTTATAGAGATCCTTGGCAAAATCTACAGCCACATTTGCAGCAATCATAATTGGTATGGCTTCAAGAGAATTAGCAGCAACTTCTTTTCCTAACATCTTGCCAAACAGTTGAACAGAACCAACAATAGCACCACCACGGATTCCTCCTTCAGTTGTTCCGCACATAATATGTTTTATACTTTGAACAAACTGATCTTCAGGTAGATCCTTTGCGTTTTTAATCACCTCAACAATTTCTTGAATCGTGGTAAGAATAAAACCTGTAGTAGCTCCGGCCATAACTGCTCTTCCCAGATTTACCCTGTTTAGTTCATCAAACTTCTCTTGTCTTTTTGCATACTCTGGTGTTGACTGAGCTTTCATCTGCTCTGCTAACTCTGCAGCTTCTTCCGGCGTTATTGAATCAGACATTATGGTTTTTCTTCCAATGTCGACTTTTACTGTATCGTTCACTCCTTGTCCAGAGCCACCGACAAACTGCACGTCTTGATACTGAGGATTATTAATATCTTTAGCGTATGCAGAAGCATTATTATGAATTTTGGATTGATAATCAGCCATTCTCATCGGCTTGTTCCACGGATGTTCTCTCGTCCAGACGGAAATATCGGTTTCCATATCTACGCCAGAAAGGACAGTACCATCTGGCATCTGTCCTTTTGTATAAATACCGATTTTGGAATCGGATACGCCCTTAGCAAGAGCATTTATTTTCATAGAATTCTTAAAATACTCTTCTGCTGCAAATCCTTTATATTGTTGAGTCGGCGTCCTTACTGGAAGTCCTGTGGACTTAGCTATAGCAGATTGGTTCATCGCATTGGCATAATTGTCAATGGCTGACTGAAGACTCTTAGCTTGTATTCCAGCCTGTGTTGCCATCCCCTCTGACGAAGCATTGCGAATAACCGAGGACGCTATTTCATCCTCGGCGGAAAAATCGACAAGTTCATCAAAATTGATATCTTCACCTATTTTATCGAACAAAGTATCGTCTCCATTCATGACCAATCACATTCTTTCTGCTGCTTCCAGTATCATATTCTTATATTGCTCTCTTACATCCTCAGGAGCCTTAATTTTGACTTTATCATTAAATCCAAAATCCAATTAAAGAACACCTTAACTCCCTTTTTATGTTGCTATTTTCTCCTTTTCGTATCAGAACCGTATTAATCGAGATGTTTTCGCAATCAAAATCCGTCAAACATAGTATTTGTAAAGGCTTATAACAGTAACATATTTGTTACTGTCACTCCCACTCTTCCTTGATGAAAGTTAAAAGAGTGATAAAGCTTGATATTCAGGCCTTTTTAGCAGTTCATATCCGTTCTGTTTGCTTTCTTTCGGCTCGTTTTCAGATTATCTTACCCGTTCCAGTCCCAGTTCCGGATTAACTAAAGACTGAAATTGTTTATATTCTTTTAACTAGGAACTAAAACTTATTTTGTTTACAATATTGTCTAACTATATCCACCCAATTTTCATACCAATACCATTGTTTAGAAACTTTTACTCCATAATTATGCTTTGTATTCTTACCATCTTTAGATTTCCATAATTGGGTATGATAATGCATGCTAAATTTTGAATATCCCTCATCTTTCATCATATTCACAATTTCTCCAGGTAAATACTTCTTTTTTTCTACCGCTTTTACCAAAACATGTTCAACGTTTTTTGCCTTTTCACTATCCGGAGAAATAAATTCAATTGCTTTATCTGCCTGATTTGCTCGATTTACCGATATTGGTATATAAACAATTTTATAAGAATAATATAAAGACTTTAACTCTTCTTCTTGTAACTCGGACTCAAATTCTGTAATAAAATTCCTGACATTATTTGGGATATCTTTCTCATATTCTTCGCGTAATGTTTTTTCTTGATTTTGAGAAATAGGTGAAAATTGAATAGCTAAGCTTAAATTATCTCGGATACTATGCTTTTTCCCAAACATTTTTACTAACTCTCTATTATAATTTAAAGCACAGGCTTGTAGTTTTGCACCAATATACTCATCTATTCTATCTGTTTTTTGATGTTCAATTTCATGCCTTATACCAATTAAAAATCTCAAATTATTTGCAGTTCCATTGTCTAAAGGAGATGATTTTTCATTAATACACCTTTCCAGTTCCCAATGTTTATATGCACCATTCTTGGTCCTATCATATCTTTTTTGTTTTCCTTGCATACGAAAATATCTATAATCTATGCCTTTCTTTCTATAATAAGCGTGCATAAGATATGTCCATGAGATAATCGATGTAATAATAAACATCTCTGATTTAAATTTAATTAATGGATTATTATAAATTTGAACTGCAGAAATCATAGCTTCCTTAGATTTTTCTAGTAGTTCATTTGATATCGATCTACCCATTCCCCCTCCATTTATAAGCCTAAAACCTCTTCATTCATTATTGCTATAGCTTCCTGTTCTTGTTGATAAGCTCTATATCTCAAGTCATTTGCTTTATCTATTAGCTCTGTTATATAATTTCTGATTTGTTCATCTTTTAATATTGGCACAGAGACTTCCCCGATTTGTTTATCTGTTATTTCGTCTACTACCGATCCATATATTTGCCTTGATATTAAAGCTTTTCCATATTCTGAATTTAACCAAGTATAAATCAATCCATGAAATGGTTTTTTGCTAACTACTCGTAAAACATGTTGGTTCACTGTCCAACTTTCCCAATGCTGGGGAACGATTGAAACTTTACCTATAGTTCCACTACAAGTAACCAATATCATATCTTTTTTCAGAGTTAATTCATTTCTAATTCTCTCAGAATGGTGTGTAAGTGAAAGGTATTTTTTATTTGCAGGGTCTAGTTGCCCGATTTCTTTGCCCCCTAAAAAAACTTTTCCATTTCCTTTTTCAACGTAAACACGTTTAAATCTCCCGGGAAGTATTATTCTTTTTGTTATTCTTGCATCATTTAATTTTACAAGTTCTGCTTTTTTAGCTATATGTTCTTCTATTGTCTGTGTAATAGGCACATGGTAACTGGCTTCTAAACGACCATCAAGATTACTCAATTTAATATCAAATGAATTTATTTCCGTACTATAAGAAAAAGCTTCTTTTCGTAATTCCTCTAATGGAGGTAATTCTAATTCGTCAACCAATAGTTGTGTAGCTTGGTCTATTAATTCATTAGATTTATCTCTATTCGCAAATGATTGAATAATTAAGTCATGTATTTTTTGCTTAATTATTTTAGGTGGATTAGGGATAAGCATTTCTTTTAAATGCTCTGGTTCTATATGTGTAATTACTGAGCCATAGCTGTTTGTTTTTAAAATATTACTTCCATATTCAGTTTTTAAATATGCATATACATATCCCAAATCTTCTTCGTTTTTAAATGTTGTTCTAATAACATCATCAGAAAATATCTTTCCCTCAAGCGTTTTAGAAACAATAGTCACATTTCCTATAGTCCCAGAACGTGTTAATAACAAAGTATTTGGTTTCAAACTTAAATCTTCAATCGAAACTTTAGTTAATTTAGATATCCATTTAGTAGGTTCAGGATATATATCTGTCATTTGAGACGGCAAATAGAATTCGACGCCTTTCCCCGGTTCACAATATATTCTCTTAAACCTACCAGGATAAAAGCTATCTTTTATTAGACCATTTGTTCCATCTAATTGAGTTAAAGGATATCTACCATTAGCTAAAACTTTTCTTATATGCTTTGACTCAATATCAAAAACTGATGCTTCTAATCTCTTGCCATTATCGAGTACCTCACTAAGAGATACAGTAGTCCAATTTAAATCTTCTTTAGGAGCATCAATTATTTGAATATTTTCATTTTCATAATTTATTTTTTTTGCTAACGATCCTACCATGATATCCCCTCACTAATTTTCCAGTTTTTGAAGATATTTGGAACTAAAACTGTTTGATCATCTATAATTTTCTCACGACTTTCCAGTTGAGCTGTTTTGTCTCCTGTAGAAACTTCATCAACTTTAATAATAGCTTGTTTTTCAGGGACCATAATTTCATTACCGTCTTTATCTCTTTTAAAAAGAGTGTTTCCTCTTTTATCGTGACCAATTTTATCTATTATCGCCATAAAAATATTATAGTCAGCCATTTGCCCTGTTCTCTCCTCAAAAAGTATTTCTTCTTCAGTTTTCTTTTGCAAAATTAAAACAGAAGTTTGGGTACCATTTCTTGGCTGGAATGTATCTTCATGTAAATCAAGACTTGCAATAATTTTAGTATTTTTTATGAGCCATTCTCTTATATATCCAGTTCCTGGTGAGCCTAATAATGCATCTGGTAAAACAATCCCCATTCTTCCACCTGGTTTTAAAAACTGATAACAACGCTCAATAAAAAGAATCTCAGGAGATACCGAAGATTGGTATCTATCTGTCATAGTCCATTTCCCAGTACTTTTATCTTGATTCCATATCTTAGCTAATTCAAATTGAGATAAGATGGCATGATCCTTAATTGGAATCTTACTTCCAAACGGTGGATTTGTAACGATTACATCAAAAAAGCTTATATCGTCTTTATTTTTTATAGTTCGTTTATCTATTTGCAAAGAATTAGATAAACGAGTTTTGAAATCATCAGTCCATTCATGAGGAGGTAATAGTGAATTTGTCTGTAATATATTGCCACTACCATCATTATTCATGACCATATTCATTTTTGTAGCTTTGACTAAATCTGGATTTATATCAAACCCATAATAGTTATTTCTAGCCATATCAGAAATTTTGTCTTGGAAAACTTTCTTTTCATCATCATTCCAATTTTCTTTTTCTTTTCCAATATCTTTAATAAATTCTTCTTTTAAAGCTTGCATAGCATGAGTCATTGCCGTAACTAGAAATCCACCTGTTCCCTCTCGTGTCATAATTGTGACAACGGCTTATAGTAACGATGGAGACGGGCTTTCGAGCCTTCTGCTAGAAAACAAAAAATGTTATTGGTGTGCTTCTTAGAGTGATTATTGAACATAATTGTTCTAATAAGCACACCAGTACAATTAAAAGGAGAAGACATAGATTTGGAAATGAATAAACCGGATTTATTAGCAGAAAGAATATCTCTGCATTTTCAGGAAATTAAGAATAGGTCATATCCTTTGCTATTAGAAAAAAAAGAAGTCAAAGAGGTATTAAAAAAACTAAAAGGTCAATCTGATTCATTTTATCTTTTAGATGAAGCTGATGACGAAATACAAGGGATTTGTGGCTATTACATTGTTGAAAAAGAAAAATACTTACAAACTACCATTTTCGTTAGCCTTAACTACAATGAAAAATTTATTAAAAAGTCTTTAGACTATTTAAGAGAAACATATCCAGGTTATACCATAAATATAGGAGTAGAAACAGAAAATGTAAGTCAAGTCCATAATCCTGTGTAAAATACTATACAATGTTTTACCGGTCACTCATTGATTAAACTTAATATATTTTCTTGTAGAACTGAGCCATTCATCAT
>JGI24709J26583_10002954_pt1 | contig 13616 bp, 10 predicted proteins | sample BioPla2DNA1_FD_26583 | JGI IMG/M metagenome (IMG submission 26583) | reverse complement strand
TAAACGTCAACGCCAAAGATTCTTCATTACGCTTCGCTCCATTCAGAATGACACGAGGGGCCCAGAATGACATCTTTGTTCACATTATTCTTACATTCTGACATACCTATTGTACAACCGTTGTCACCCGCATTCGGGTTTCTCTTTCCCATACCTCAACCAATATACCGCCGCTATTAACAGTCTGATATATTTTGGAACCCTGGTCGGCAATACGTTCTATTGTTTCAGGGCTTGGATGACCATATCTGTTTCTGCCCACTGAAATAACTGACATATTTGGTTCTGCCGCCTCAACAAAGTTCTTATCCGACGAATATTTTGAGCCGTGATGAGCAACTTTAAGCAGATTACAGTTTAGATCCTTATTGTTTTCCAATATTATCTTCTCGGACGTAATACCTATATCCCCGGTAAAAAGCGCACTAAACTCCCCATAATCCAGCCTTACAACCAGCGATAACTCATTGGCATTAGTGGTTGAATCCCTCGGCATTAGTTTATTATCCTTCAAAGGATATAGTGCTTTTAAAGTTAATCCATCCTCTTCATACAGGATATCATCCTCCTTCATATACAATACAGGAATACCCTTTTCTATTGCATAATCAGTGAGATATCCCATTTCAGTGTCATTGGCATCAGCCACAATCAGCTTTTTTACATTTACCTTGTCAATTACTGTTTTTAATCCGCCAATGTGATCCATATGCCCGTGTGAGGCAATCATCATATCTATCTCAGTCATGTTAAGGTTATACAATAACGGCACTACTATTCGTTCTCCCGCATAGGAGCCTTCCTGATCATTTATACTCCCTCCACCATCCAGAATAATATTCTTTCCTGAAGGTGTTCTGATAATGGTGCAGTCCCCCTGTCCCACATCTGCAAAATGTATTTGCATGGCTTTGTTGGGAATGCTGATAAAAAGAATTACAATTCCACATAAGACCATTAATGACGCAAATACCGGTTTAGCCACTTCTTTAGCAAGTTTTGGATGACAATACTTAAGATAGAGAAGAATCAAATAGTATATTAATACCAGAAAAATACTTGGGGTTGCTATGTTAATCTCTGCCCAGGGTATTGATGCCATTGTCTCTGTTATAAACAGCATAATATTAATCAAAATACTCAGTATAAATCCGAATACCTTTGCAGCCGGTAGAAGAATGTTCCCTATAATAACAAGAATGGCTCCCAATACGGTAATTATACCTGTTAAAGGCACAATGAGCAGATTTGTAAACACCGATATTATTGAAAAAGTATTAAAGCAATATGCTATTACCGGAATAACACCTAATTGGGCGGCTATTGTGCCGGCTAAAGTGTCTCTTATTATTTTTGGTATTTTCACAGGCAACCTGCAAAAGACCGGCTTGTAGAAGATGACCAGCGACAGTGTGGCCGCAAAAGACAATATAAAGCCCAAATCAAACAACATAAAGCTGTTATTAACCAGTATAATTATTGAAGATGCCGCCAGGGAACAGTAAATATCGGCTTTTCGCCACAAAAATATGCCGGTTAATGTAATTCCTGCCATAATAGCAGCCCTGACTACTGAAGCCTCCATACCAGTGGCAAACACATAAAACAACATACTGGGAAATGCCAAGGCTGATGCCCACCTGGGATTAAAGCCTGCTTTTTTCAAAAACCAAAGAAATGGTGCCAATAAGAATGCAATGTTTGCACCTGAAACAGCCATAACATGCGAAAGACCTGCTCTCCGAAAATCTTCCTCCATCTCTTCGGGCATTTCTGCTGTATATCCTATTAACATTCCGGCCAGTATTGAAGATGAATTTGCAGGTGTACTCATATTCAAAGTATTTAATATATTATTCCTGAGCTTATACCCGGTTTCCTTAAGCCATGAAGCTCTGTTGTCCCCAAGAATAGTGAGGGCTTTTTCCTGTATGCTCAACGTTCCTGAGATACCTCGTGAAGCCAGGAATTTTCTATAATTGAATCCTCCAAAATTACGTCTGCCCGGTGGAATCCTGATTTCTCCTGTTATATTCACTACAGAGCCATACTTAAGGTCAGCAATTGGGTCGTTACTGTAAATAGTCGCCTGAATTCTAATATTTCTTTTTTCCCTAACAGCTGTACCGTCAATTGATTCAACATTCAAAATGAAGCGGGTTTTCCCATTATCAAATTCCGGTTCGTTATGTAATGCCCCATTAACAGAAACGCTTCTGCCTTCCCATTTCTTGCATGAATTATCATAGTAGCTTTTATTAATACTGTGTAAAATGTATCCTGAAAAGAGAAAAGGAATGGCAAGCAAAACAAAAACTGAAGATTGTTTTCTCGTTGGGCGGTAAATAAGTATAAAAGTCAATAAACTTATTATTAGCGATATTAATCCCCAGATTTGAAATTTATTAACATCTGCAAGTATAATGCCCCATATCAGAGCTATGGCGGATACCGCCAACGGTCTTTTCATATAAACCTCTACTGTTATAAAATTTTCTTCATGATAGCTGCCTGATTAGTTCCAAAATGACGCAATAACTGTTCCAGCTCCGGGTCATGTGAAAAACCCGCCTTCTTCCAGAATGAAAGCCCCTGTTTGTTTTCATATGAAACTGATGCTAAACATGCAACAGCTCCATACTCAGATTGTACCAGATTAAGCAGCTTTGTAAGTGCATGTGTGCCAAATCCTTTGCTTTGATAAGCCGGGTCAATAAGATATATACTGATCCAAAGTACAATGTTCATGTTTACATCTCTTAAATATCCATAAATAAAGCCTATGGGTGCTCTATTTCTATTATTATAAATCATGAAGTTTATTATCGAAGAATCTACAGACTCCTTAAACTTTTGCATAGTATGCGAAAATTCTTTGAAGCCGGTGGCATAACCAAGACAATCATGCATACCATACCATTTTTCCAGTATTGCCATATCCTTCTCTTCAGGTGTTTTAAATCCAATATCAATATTATTAATAACCATATACCCTCTTTGTTTCAAACAATATTATATAACAATAAGAATTACGGTTTTATTAAAAGAAGAAGTGTTCTATAGTCAAGGATTCGGATATACCAGGTACCATTCCTGCCATCCGTTATAAATATTGTTCCACTTTGGATCTCTTTCACCTCTGATGTAATTGTGGTATAGCACAGCCCCGTATTTCCTGTACAAAGGTAATATAACATTGTTTGCACTGCTTATATTGAGGCTTTCCTTAATAGATTCCATGGCTTCATTCATAGTCGCATAAATTGGTATGCGACATCCCAGAAGCATCATGTCAAATTTTCCGCTGTTTATAAGGGCTTGCTGTTTACTAATGTCAGCGGTTTGTGCATCCACCTTAATCCCTATCCCGGCTAAAGCTTCGGTCAGCCATTCACTAGTGTATTCCCGATCAGCATTAAGGCCATTATATACAAGTGAAAGCTCAACAGGCACCTTAACATTATTTTTATATGTGTAAAGATAATCTCTGTCGTAATTATAGAAAAAGCCTAAATCAATCAGAATATTTATTGTTGCATTTTTATTCATCTTATCTTCAGAAAAACTTCCTTCAAATCCTATAGCAGATTCTCCTCTATTTATGGGATTTTCCTTCTCATATCTGCTTAAGTATTCGATCAGTGCTGCTCTAAAACCTTCTTGCTCTATTGGAGAAGAAGGTTCAGCACCCTCAGGTGATATTACTAAAAATTCAAGAATATTACTGACATATTTATTAAAGAATATATCGGATCTCTTGGAATAGCTGTCCAAATCTCCTTCCTCCAGCCATGCAATATCTATTTGTTGTCTTTGGAAGGCCTGCATCATTTGTGATTTGTCTGAGTAAAGTTTAAAAGTTATACCATCAAGCCATATGGGATGAGAAATGCCATCCTCTGCCTCCAGGAACCACCAGGAATCATTTCGCAGAAATGATATTGCATCGCTGCTGTAAGAGTCATATTTGAACGGACCAGTACCAACTAACCTCATGGAATCTTTATGCCCCTCTATAGGCCAATCTTCAAAGACATGCTTTGGTATTATAGGGAAAGTTAGTCTTTCGATAAAATCTGAATCAGCTTTATTCAATATAAGTCTGAAGCTCAGTCTTGTTAAGGTTTTGATATCTTCTATATTTGAAACATTATCATAGTAAAGGGATTTTTCTCCGGCATTTTTTATGGTTTCCAGAGTAAATGCCACATCATCAGAGCTAAGGGGGGTACTGTCATGAAATATAATGTTGTCCCTTAATTCTATATCAAGAATTAATCCATCCTGGCTAAACTTGTAGCTATCTGCAAGACCCTTCTTTATCAGTCCGTATTGGTCTTCATAAAACAGACTGTCAAATACAAATGTTGAAAGCTGCCTGACGTATGGATCCTGTGTAGTCAATGGGTTAAAAGTTTCAGGACTGACCATAAACAGCTTAAGAATCCCTCCCTGCGAAGGCCCCACATCCTCATAAATAACCTTAACCGCTCCGTCGTCAATCCCGGTAATCGGCTCATGTTGTGGATTTTGCAGTTGTTGGCTGCACCCGCTGATAACAAATGATATTATTAAAATAACCATGGATAAGCTATGTACTCTTTTCATTTTAACCTCTTCTCATTAAAAAGGCTGCTCCGGTCCCTGTTTGATTTTGGCTTCCGCGATGAGAAAAGAAAACATCAGAATGACATTTTGTGCAAACCCGGCAGCCGGAAACTTTTTCTTCTGAAACTCCCTGTTTTATTAAATTCCGTATTATAATCCTCTCTAAATCTATAATCCACTTGTCTGCTCTTTTTGTAATATAGTTTTCAGACCAGGCATATGCAGATTGAAAAGCCTCAGCCACATCTTTGTCAACCTCAAAGCAACATGTTTTTATGTGAGGACCAAATGCTATGTAAACATTTTCGGGAGAACAGCCATAAGACTCCTTCATAATCCTGATCGTCTCGCCTCCAATATCTAAGAGTGTTCCTCTCCAACCGGAATGAGATAGTCCCATCACCCTATTATACGGATCATAGAAATATATCGGTACACAATCGGCATAATAGGTCACAAGCATTAAGCAGGGTTCCTGTGTTACTAATCCATCAATGTTGTCATAGCTTCTTTCCCGGACAATCCCCATTCCTGAATGCTCTTTTCCCACTTTAAGAATCTTTTTATCATGTACCTGATGTGAGAGTACCATGTTATTCAATGGTACTCCCAGCTCATGACTTAAAATTTCATAATTCTTTTTCACATTGCTTTCAGAATCAGATCTGTTAAAGTTTAGATTCAAGGTAGCATAATCACCGGTACTGACCCCGCCAAACCGCGTTGTAAAGCCATGGATCAAGTCTGGGAAGTCATATAACGCAGGAATACCTATAAAAGGCCTCTTGTATTTTCTCGCCTTTTCAATACATCTGTTATCCAGTAATAATCCCACAAGAACCTCCAAAACTATTTTATCCTTTTTGATTATACCATAAAAATACTGCAAAACGGGCCAGCTCGTTTTGCCCGGGATAGATTTCGGCAGACAGGNTTTATGTCCACATTATTCAATAGCCTCTGATTGTCTTAACATTGATTCTATAAATACTCCATATCCTCGCATAGGATCATTTATAAACACATGGGTTACTGCACCAATTAAACGGCCATCCTGGATAATAGGACTTCCGCTCATACCCTGTACAATCCCTCCGGTACTGTCTAAAAGCCTTTTGTCAGTTATCTGTATAATCATATTCTTTGTACTGTCTAAGTCGTTTCTGGCTATACGTTGTATCTCAATCTCGTATTCCTCAACCCGGTCACCATTAATGCAAGTCAAAATTGTCGCACGCCCAAGTCTTACAGTACTATGAGAACCAATACTGTACAATTTCCCCAGTTTATCTTTGTTTATATCACTGCCAATTCTTCCATAGATGCCAAATTCACAGTTTAATTCAATATCACCCAATATATCGGAAGCATTTAAAAAATCGCCTTCCAATTCTCCGGGAGCACCTTTGATACCTTTCTTAATTCCTTTGATACTTGATCTCATAAGAGTACCTGAGCCTACCCGCAAAAGAGAGCCTGTATCTATGTCATTAATTCCATGGCCTAAAGCGCCGTAAACATTATTTTTATGATTAATGAAAGTAAGGGTGCCTATGCCTGCAGAACTGTCCCTGACCCACACACCAATCCGATACTCATCATCCTCACCCGATTTTATTGGTGTTATTGTAGTCCTATGTTCAGTATCCTGTCTCCTATAGATTATGTCCAGCGGCTTACCACCGGAATTCTTTACCACCCTGGTCAAATCTGATATGTTTTTCAAATCCTGGCCTCCGGCTTTAATAAGTACATCTCCGGCAAGTAAGCCTGCGGTTTCAGCAGGTAATACTTTTGTACCATCATCCAGAAATACTCCAGAAATATTTATAATAATTATTCCATTGGTTTTCAATTTTATACCGATAGGAGCACCACTGGCAATAACTTTTTGTTTCTCTATTGAACGTACTTCTACTGTTTTGACAGGAATAATTCCTAACATACTGAGGCCTAGCTCGGCTTCCCCTTCCTCGGTTGCCATTATGCTATACGGCTTTTCAAATGCAGAGATAGAGGTATCCCGGCTATCGCTCACCTTTAAAATGCTGCTTTGTGAGTGAATCTGCAAAAACAAAGGAGACCTGAGGGATATTTTATAATCTTCTCCGGCCAAAAGAGTTATACTCCCGGGTAATACAAACAGAGTAATTGTATAGGATACCAAGACCATAAGTAATAAAACAAATATGATAAATTTGGGTCTCAGGATTTTTTTCAGCAAATAAATCACACTCCATATGCAATGTTACAATCATAAGTTAACCTGCATATGGAACTCTTATGCTTTTCAAAAAATCCTTATTGTGTCATACACTGGATAAAAAAGGTACTTATACACCCAGCCAGTTCACTGTTTTTTTAGTGTCAAATATACAATTACTCTTTAAAAAGTCATCCGAATATGTTTTTGAACACATCATGGGATGACGGGACTCATAAAATTTACCACTGAAAATATAGTTTTTAAATGTCTGGGCATTTTTTCCCCATAAAAACCAAATAAGCTCCGGACGGTTCTTTGATAGCCATAACAGCAGTTTTTTTGTAAATTCATACCATATTTCTGTATGACTGAGGGGTTTCCCCGGATATACGGTAAAACATGTATTAAGAAAAAGAACGCCCTGATTCTCCAGGCTTTCGAATAAGTCATGAGGGCTGGCAATTTTAAACCTACCTTCTTTTATTTCATTCAAAATAACGGAGAATTTTGGAATATCATCGTAGTCATCTATACTCTTATAAACTTTATAAATTAGTCTGATTATGTTCTTCAGAGAGACCTGCCGGAATGGTTCATCCCATGCATTTAAGCCTCCTACTTCAAAAGCACGGCCTGTTGCTTTCCCCTTTTCCGGATAAGGATCCTGACCCAGAATTACTATTTTTAAAGCATTGGTATCAGTTTCAAGAAAACGAAGAACTCTGTGCCTTTCGGGGGAAAAACTATCATCCAGTTTTTTTTCTATTACATTTACCATTGGTAAAGTTTCTGATAAAAAATCGTTCCAGGACTGATGAACCTTTTTGGGCAGTAGACTCATATTATTCTCCTCTTCAGTAAACATAATAATTAAGCTACGGGCTGTATTGCTTAGCTTTAAGTAAAAGCGGTATTTGGATAATCAGGAGTTTAGTATACGTTTCAGCTCCTCAATCTGATCTCTGAGTACAGCCGCCTGCTCAAATTCAAGCTCTCTTGCGGCTTTTCGCATATCTTTTGTAAGACTATCGATCATAGCCTTTAAAGTGCTCTTGTCCAGGTTTTCTGCTCCTGTCTTCCTGCTTTTCTTATATATATCGGCATCCTCAGCAGTTTTTGTAGCTTCTATAACGTTGTGGACTGCCTTTTGGATAGAACGGGGAGTGATGTTATGCTCTTTATTGTATTGCTCCTGAATTTTACGGCGGCGGTTGGTTTCGCCAAGTGCTTTCTCCATAGCAGTCGTGATAGTATCAGCATACATAATAACTCTACCCTCAACATTTCTGGCAGCTCTTCCAATAGTCTGTATAAGAGATGTTTCTGATCTTAAAAAACCCTGCTTGTCAGCGTCCAGAATGGCTACCAGAGCAACCTCAGGTAAATCCAGACCTTCCCTTAAGAGGTTTATCCCTACCAGCACATCAAATTCACCCATACGAAGATCTCTGATTATTTCAAGCCGCTCAAGGGTATCAATATCCGAATGAAGGTATTTTACCCTTATACCCATATCGTCCATATATTTTGTAAGATCCTCTGCCATCTTTTTGGTTAGTGTGGTTACTAAAGTTCTGAAACCTTTTTTTGTGGTTTCACCAATTTCATAGAGAAGATCATCGATTTGCCCTTTGACGGGTTTTACAGTAATTGTTGGATCAACAAGGCCCGTAGGTCTGATAATCTGTTCCACTATCTTTGTTGAAAGATTTTTCTCATAATTTGCAGGAGTTGCACTTACATATATTACTTGATTCGTTCTCTCTTTGAACTCATCAAATGTTAACGGCCGGTTATCAAAAGCAGATGGTAACCTGAAGCCGTATTCAACCAAAGACTCTTTTCTTGAACGATCTCCCTGATACATGGCTCCAATCTGGGGTACGGTAACATGCGATTCATCTATTACCAACAGAAAATCCTCCGGGAAATAATCAATCAAGGTATATGGCGCACTTCCCGGCTCCCGCCCGCTAATATGCCTGGAATAGTTCTCAATACCCTGACAGAAGCCTATTTCCCGCATCATTTCGATATCGTATCTGGTTCGCTGTTCGATTCTTTGGGCTTCCACCAGCTTACCATTATCCTCGAAATATTTAATTCGTTCTTCCAGCTCAGCTTCGATAGTTTTAATAGCTCTTTCCATCTTTTCTCTTTTTGTGGAAAAGTGTGATGCAGGAAAGACTGCGATATGGGATCTTAAGCCTTTAACCTCCCCAGTCAGTACATCTATCTCAGTTATCCTCTCTATCTCATCGCCAAAGAATTCAACCCTTAAAGCCGTATTGGAGGAAGAAGGCGGAAATATATCCAGAACATCGCCCATGGCACGAAAGGTTCCTCGTTTAAAATCGAACTGGTTGCGGTTGTATTGGATATCAACCAGTTTCCGGATAATTTCATCTCTGTCCCTTATCATGCCTGGACGTAAGGAAATCATTAAATCAGTATAATCCTCCGGATCTCCCAAACCATAAATACAGGATACACTGGCTACAATTATTACATCCCTTCTCTCAAAAAGGGCAGCTGTTGCCGAGTGCCTGAGTTTATCAATTTCATCATTAATGGAAGAATCCTTTTCTATATAAGTGTCAGTTGAGGGAATATATGCTTCAGGCTGGTAGTAGTCGTAATAACTGACGAAATACTCAACAGCATTATCGGGGAAAAAATCGGTAAACTCATTGCATAATTGAGCTGCAAGGGTTTTGTTATGTGCCAGTACCAGCGTTGGTTTTTGTACCCTTTCAATCACATTGGCAATTGTGTAGGTTTTTCCCGAGCCGGTAACACCAAGTAATGTCTGATGTTTGCTTCCTTGTTTTATTAAATCTGTAAGGGTATCTATTGCCTTTGGCTGATCTCCCGTAGGTTTATAATTGGATTTTAATTTGAATTCAGGGATATTATTCACCTCCGTAACCAAAAAAGATATACATCATTTCCGGCCTCAAAGCTGGAAAAATTCCGAATAAAATACTGATTTCACTTAACACGGAAATAGGAAAAGGCTATACATGCTTACAAACATGTATAGCCTTAGTTTTCAATATATCAAAGACTACAGTAAGAAAACAAGTACCACAGAAACTATAACAAACAAAATTGCAATCCAACCAGTATATTTACTAAGGATTTGTTCATATGCACGGCCCTTATTCTTTCCAAAAAAAGTTTCTGCGCCACCAGCGATAGCACCGCTCATTCCAGCAGAGCGACCAGACTGCAAAAGTACAACTGCAATTATTGCAAGACAAATAATTAAATAAATAATATTAACAATGATTGCCCAAACACTCATACCTATATCCTCCAATTCGTTTATACAGCGCTAATATTGTAGCATATTGAAGCCTTTAAAGCAAGAAAAATTAGAGACGCTGTTGAAGCTCTGCTTTCTCCTTTTCAAAACCGGGCTTTCCAAGAAGCGCGAACATATTCTTTTTATAAGCCTCAACTCCCGGTTGGTCAAAAGGATTCACCCCCAACAAGTATCCGCTTATTCCACAGGCTTTTTCGAAAAAGTAAACCATATAACCGAACCAGTAAGCATTCATTTCGGGTATGTTTATTATAAGATTCGGTACACCGCCATCATTGTGTGCTATAATTGTTCCTTGCATGGCCATCTTATTTACGAAATCCATCTCTTTGCCTGCAAGGTAATTCAGGTTGTCCAAATCATCATCAGTGCTGGTTATTTTTATTGATTTCCTGCTGTTTTCGATATTGATAACAGTTTCAAAAATGTTTCGAAGCCCGTCTTGTATATACTGGCCCATGGAATGAAGATCAGTTGAAAAATCCACACCCGCAGGAAATATACCTTTTTGGTCCTTGCCTTCACTTTCTCCAAAAAGCTGTTTCCACCATTCTGTTACAAAATGCATAGATGGCTCATAATTAACCAGAATTTCTGTAGTCTTGCCTTTTCTGTACAGACAATTTCTTACCGCTGCATATTTATAACAATCGTTTTCCATAAAAGACTTCCTGCATTCTAAATAAGCATCACCGGCACCATTCATCATTTCTTTTATATCTATTCCTGCTACAGCAATAGGCAACAGTCCTACGGCAGTCAGTACAGAATAGCGGCCACCTACATCATCAGGGATAACAAATGTCTCATATCCTTCTTTATCAGCAAGAGTTTTCAATGCTCCCTTATTCTTATCTGTTGTAGCATAAATGCGGCTTTGAGCACCTTTTTTGCCATACTTCTTTTCCATGTACTCTTTAAATACTCGAAATGCAATAGCAGGCTCGGTGGTTGTTCCTGACTTTGATATTACATTGACCGACAATTCCTTACCTTCAACGAGATCCAACAAATCAGCAAGATAGTCTGCACTAATATGATTACCAGCAAAATATATCTCAGGACCGTTTCGTTTATCATTGGGAAGCATATTGTAAAAAGTATGAGACAATGCCTCAATAGCTGCCCTGGCTCCTAAATATGAGCCGCCGATACCAATGACAATAAGTACATCGGAACTTTCCCTGATTCGTTGTGCTGCTTTAATAATACGTTCAAATTCTTCACGGTCATAGTTTTTTGGAAGCTCTACCCAGCCTGTGTAGTCCATGCCTGGACCAGTTTTATTTTCTAACATATCATGTGCACTGTTTATCTGGTTTTCTAAATATCTGATCTCGTCCTCATTTATAAATCCCAGAGCTTTTTTGTAATCAAATGTAATCTTCGACATCAGAACATCTCCTTGCTGCTTAAAATACACATTTTTCTAAAATATTGTACCATGTTTTCAGAGCATTTGCATTTAATTCTTAAATCTTTGATACCCATCTCCAAATAAGTTTATTATGATATTTTGAGGTCAATTTATAATAAATACTCCATTAATACGCCTATTTGAGAACGGCACTTTACTTTTTTAAGGGTTATTCTACCGCCCATGTCGGGCAGACTATAACAAAAGGTACAGCATTACACCGTACCCTTTCGTTTATGATATGTTTCGATAAAAAACTATCATTAAAGAACTGTTGATTTTGTGCTTGAACATTTAAGCTATAGGATGAACCCTGTTTTCATAATCCACCATATCAGGGTCAATCTTGTATTTTTGAGCCTTGCGGTACTCAAAGAACTTAGCAGCAACCTGTGGGAACATCGCGTAGGTCAATACGTCTTCATCCTGTTCAATGTATTCAGCAGCTTCCTTTCTGATTTTATCAAGTTCGTTGGGTATTAAATCAGCAGGTCTGCATGCAATACGCTCGTCATCACCGATAATCTTCTTGACCATTTCTTCCTTAATTGGTGCAGGTGTCTTTCCGTACTCGCCTTTTACAAGCCCCTTGGTTTCCTTGGGCACCATCTTATAGCGCTCGCCCATAACAACATTCAAAACTGCCTGTGTACCAACTATCTGACTGGTAGGCGTAACCAAAGGAGGATATCCCAAGTCTTCCCTTACTTTAGGCACTTCCCTCAGAACTTCCTGGAGCTGATCTTCTTTTCCGGCTTGTTTTAACTGTGAAACAAGATTTGAAAGCATTCCTCCGGGAACCTGGTAAATTAAAGCATTAACATCTACTCCCATAACCTTTGTATTCAGCAAACCGCTCGAAAGGTATTTCTCACGAAGGGAAATAAAATAAGAAGCTATTTCACTTAAAAGATTAATATCATAACCTGTATCATATGGCGTGCCTTGAAGAGTAGCCACCAGCGGCTCCTCCGGGGGCTGGGATGTTCCCATAGCCAATGGGGAAATAGCGCAGTCCACCACGTCGACTCCGGCTTCTATGCCCTTAAGATATGTCATTGAACCTACACCACTTGTATAGTGGGTATGCAGCTGAATAGGAACCTTAACATTTTCTTTCAAAGCTTTCACCAGTTCATATGATTGATAAGGAACTAACAGCCCTGCCATATCCTTAATACAAATGGAATCTGCTCCCATCTCCACAAAGGTCTTTGCATCCTTTACAAACTGTTCAAGGCTATGAAACGGACTGACGGTATATGAAAACGCCGCCTGGGCGTGACCGCCCTCTCTCTTGCAGGCCTTCATAGCCCGCTCCATATTTCTTGGATCATTTAATGCATCAAAAATACGGATAATATCTATACCATTAGCTATTGACTTCTGAACAAAATAGTCAACAACGTCATCTGCGTAATGCTTGTACCCTAACAGATTCTGGCCCCTTAAAAGCATTTGCAGTTTGGTATTCTTAGCTTTATCCCTGATTTTTCTGAGTCTATCCCAAGGATCTTCATTCAAAAATCTGACACTGGCATCGAAGGTTGCTCCACCCCAGCATTCCAGAGAGTGATAACCAACCTTATCCATCAGTTCGACAATTGGCAGTATATCATCTGTAGTCATTCTTGTAGCTATGAGGGACTGATGAGCATCTCTCAAGCTTGTATCTGTAATCTTTATTCCCATAATTTAATAAGCCCTCCCTCTAATTAGTTAAATGTCATCATGACATCTCCGCTGTTAACCTGCTGTCCTTTGGTTACATTAACCGAAGCAACAGTAGCATCGTGAGGGGAGAGAATTTCGTTCTCCATTTTCATGGCTTCTAAAATTATAACCAAGCTACCTTTTTGAACTGTATCTCCAACATTCACTTTAATGTCCAGAATTGTACCCGGCATAGGAGCTGTGAGTTTTATAGCTCCCTCAGATCCAGATGGTGCCGGTGCTGGTGCTGGAGCCGGTGCTGCCGCAGGAGCCGGAGCTGCCGGTGCTGCCGCTGGTGCAGCGGAAGCTGCTGGTGCAGGTGCTGGTGCAGGTGCCGCAGCGGC
>JGI24709J26583_10002952_pt1 | contig 13624 bp, 17 predicted proteins | sample BioPla2DNA1_FD_26583 | JGI IMG/M metagenome (IMG submission 26583) | reverse complement strand
ATATATGGATATATGGATATAATTATACTACATAAAGGAGTCCTTGCCTAGTTAAAAGTATGTAAAAAATGTAAATTTAAAAATGATAAAAATATAGCGCCAATAGATACAAATCATATTGGCGCTATAATAAATTAATTTAATTTATATATTCTAGCTTCGTAAGGTCTAAGAAGCAAGTTTTTTAAATCTTTTTCTTCTGTTAAGTAGTTAGCTAGTAACAGTTGGCTTTCATTGTAGTTGATATCTTCTGGTAGGCTAAATTTAGCTTCCTTATCAAAGAAGTTAGTAATTACTAAAATTCTCTCTCCATCTAATTCTCTAATGTAAGAGTATATTGAAGGGTGTTCATGGTAGAGTTCAGTAAAGTTTCCGTAAATAAGGGAAAGATGATTCTTTCTAAGCTTAATTGCCGCCTTGTAAAAGTTTAATATTGAATTTTCATCAGCCAGCTGCTTTTCAACATTTATTTCCTTATAGTTATAGTTGACTTTAATCCATGGAGTAGCAGTACTAAAGCCTGCATTTTCTTGGTCGTTCCACTGCATTGGAGTTCTGGAGTTATCTCTGCTACCATTACGTAGTTCTGCAAGGAATTGCTCTTCTGTCTTTAAACCAGATTCTACATAGTCCTTATAGGTATTTTGAACAGAAACATCTCTGTAGTCCTCTATTTCATAGTGGTGAGCGTTAGTCATTCCAATTTCATCACCATAATATACGAAAGGAGTTCCTCTTTGAGTAAACTGTAAAGTAGCTAAAAGGGTAGCGGATTCTCTCCAGTATTTTTCGTCGTCACCCATTCTAGAAACAGTTCTGGTACTGTCGTGATTGGAGTAGAACAAGGGAACCCAGCCTGCATCTTCCTTAATAAGTTGCCAGCCTGTCATTTTATCCTTTAATTCTTTTAAGTCTACAGTACCCTTTTCTGGTGGGTTGTGAGATTTACCCATACCGTTCATATCAAAGTGGAAGGTCATATGAAGTTCGTTTCTGTCATCACCAGTATAAATATGTGCATTATGATAGCTTATGCCACCAGTTTCTCCGATTAACACAAGATCCTCATTTTTGTTAAAGACTTCTTCCCTTAACTCCCTTATGTATTCATGTCCCTTTGGAAGGTTTTGAACATATTTTATAAAATCACCGTATAGGTCACCTTCTCTTACTGGGCCGTCAGGAAAGTTATGATCCTTTGCCAAGTGGTTTATGGCATCTAATCTAACACCGTCTACTCCCTTATCTATCCAGAAGTTAAGCATTTCTTTAATATCTTCTCTTAGATTTTTGTTAGTCCAATTTAAATCTGGCTGCTCCTTTGAAAAGATGTGAAGATAATATTCGCCAGTGGCCTCATCGTACTCCCAAGCACTTCCGCCAAAGAAGGAACCCCAATTGTTAGGAGGACCACCATTTTTACCAGGATGCCATATGTAATAATCTCTATAAGGATTATCTTTTGATTTTCTGCTTTCAACAAACCAAGGATGAAGATGTGAAGTATGGTTAATAACCATATCAATAATAAAACGCATATCTCTCTTATGAAGTTCCTTGATTAGTTGATCAAAATCTTCCATTGTACCAAACTCATCCATAATATCTCTGAAGTCGCTTATATCGTATCCGTTATCATAGTTTGGAGATTTATTTATAGGATTTAGATAGATAACATCTATTCCTAGATCCTTTAAGTAGTCTAATTTTTCAATGAGTCCTTGTAGATCTCCAATACCATCTCCGTTAGAATCCTTAAAGCTTCTAACGTATACTTGATAGGCAACTGATTCTTTCCACCATTTTCTATTCAAATGTATCACCTGCTAATTTAAATTTTAAACGTGCACACGGTNGCACGCCTATGATAAATATAATTGTAGTTAATAGATTTGTCAAACAAAAGATTCTTCTTAATTATAAAAACTAGCCTGTGATATAATACAGTTGTAAGTCAGCTTTAGGTAATGGAATCTTAGGAAAGGGAGCATAAAAATGATTAAGTTAACGAAACAATTGGCCCAAAATATTGTAGATAAGATGATGGGGGTTGTACCCTATAATATAAATATAATGGATGAAAAGGGAACTATAATTGGTAGTGGTGATAGAAGTAGAATAGGACATCTACACCATGGAGCTGTAGCTGCTATCAAGGAAGAAAGGTTAATAATTATTCATAAAAGTCAGGGTGGAGCAAAGCCGGGAGTCAATATACCAATATATTTTACTGATAATGTTATAGGTGTTATAGGCATTAGTGGAAGGCCAGAAGAGGTACAAGCTTTTGCTGATATTGTGAAAGTCACAGCACAACTTCTGGTTAAGCAAAATTGTAAAAATTTAATCCTATTATAAAGGAATTGTGCATATGAACAAAAAATACTCCAAATAATTAAACTTCAAGCCAATGTAAATGATTACAAAAGGTCTTATAATAGAGTTGTATTAGAAATCATAAGATAAATCATATGTACTAAAGAGGAGGAAAGACTATGGAAGTTACAGCTTTAGGAGCGGTAATAGGATTAATAGTGGCAATTGTATTAATTATTAAAAAGGTTCATCCTGCTTATGGATTGATACTTGGAGCACTGGTAGGTGGTATAGTTGGCGGTGCTGGAGTAGAAGGTACAGTTTTATTGATGATGGATGGAGCAAAGGGAATTATCACTGCAGTTTTAAGAATATTAACAGCTGGTGTTCTTGCCGGAGTTCTTATTCAATCAGGTGCAGCAGCAAAAATTGCAGAAACCATAGTGGATAAGCTTGGAGAATCTAATTCTCTTATAGCATTAGCACTAGCAACTCTTGTGCTAACAACAGTAGGTGTATTTATAGACGTAGCAGTTATAACTGTTGCCCCAATNGCTTTGGCTATTGCAAAAAGAGCTAATATAACAAGAACAGGTATNCTTATTGCAATGATAGGTGGAGGTAAGGCAGGAAACATGATGTCTCCAAATCCAAATGCTATTGCAGCTTCAGATGCCTTTAAGCAACCTTTAACTTCAATCATGGCAGTTAGTTGCAATTATCATATTATCTTTAAGACCATTATTTAGTATAAATATAGACCCAATGCTAGCTCTTCCTGTTGGTGGTATAGTAGGTGCTTTAGCCATGGGTAAAATAAAGAATATAAACAAGTATGCAGAAGTTGGTATTGCTAAAATGAGCGGAGTTGCTATCTTATTGCTTGGAACAGGAACAATTTCTGGTATTATAGCAAACTCAGGTTTAAAAGATGTTATTATAGACTCTATTAATTCTTTAGGCCTTACAGCCTTTGCTTTAGCGCCTATAGCCGGTATATTAATGTCAGCAGCAACTGCTTCCACAACATCCGGTACAGCAGTAGGAAGCCAGGTGTTTGGACCAACAATCTTAGATCTTGGTGTTCAACCATTAAATGCAGGAGCAATGGTTCATACTGGAGCTACAGTTTTAGACCATCTTCCACATGGAAGNTTCTTCCATTCTACTGGCGGTAGTGTATTTATGGAAATGAAGGAAAGATTAAAGCTTATACCTTATGAGTCTTTAATAGGTTTGGCTATGACTATAGCATCAACTATAATATTCGGTATTTTAGGCTAAGTTAAAGAGAGCTAGGGACTTTTAAGATGAATACAAAGTACTCACACCGTTTTTCAAAGGAGGAAATATTAATGAAATTTGTTTTGGCGCCAGATTCATTTAAAGAGAGTATGACCGCCAAAGAAGCAGCTGAAGCTATGGAGGCTGGGATAAAAAAGATAATTCCAGAGGCTGAGTGTATAAAGGTTCCTATGGCTGATGGTGGAGAGGGGACAGTTCAATCTTTAGTGGATGCCACTAATGGAGAAATAATTGAACTAGAGGTTACAGGACCAAGAGGTAAAAAGACTATGGCCTTCTTTGGTATCCTAGGTGATAAATCCACTGCAGTTATAGAAATGGCCAGTGCCAGTGGAATTCAACTTGTAACAAAGGAAGAAAGAAATCCCCTTCATACTACCACTTATGGAACAGGAGAACTTATAAAAGCTGCTTTAGATAGAGGCGTAAAAAGAATATTTATAGGTATCGGTGGCAGTGCTACTAACGATGGAGGAGCAGGAATGGTTCAAGCTCTAGGAGTTAGACTGCTAGATGAAGCTGGTAAGGAGCTTCCTTTTGGAGGAGGAGCTTTAGATAAACTTCACAAAATAGATATATCAAATATGGACAGCAGACTTAANGATGTAGTTGTAGAGGTAGCCTGCGATGTTACCAATCCTTTAACAGGAAAAGAAGGGGCATCCCATGTATTTGGACCTCAAAAAGGTGCAAGTCCAGAAATGGTAGAACAGTTAGACAATAATTTAGGTCACTATGCCCAGATCATACGTGAACAGCTAAATAAAGATGTGGAAAATGTTCCAGGTGCTGGTGCTGCAGGAGGATTAGGAGCAGGTCTCATGGCCTTCCTAAATGCAGAACTTAAAAGAGGGGTAGATCTTGTAATAAAATATACAGACCTAGAGGAAAAGGTAAAGGGAGCAAACTTTGTCTTCACAGGAGAGGGTAGTATTGACTCACAAACCGTATTTGGTAAGACTCCTTTTGGAGTGGCTAGTACTGCTAAGAAGTTTAACATTCCTGTTATAGCTTTCGCTGGTAGAATTGGTGAGGGAGTAGAGGTTCTCTATGACAAGGGAATAGATTCAATAATTGGAATATTACCTGCTGCTGTTTCTCTAGAAGAGGCTTTGCAAGAAGGTAAGGAAAACCTGGAAAGAGCCGCTGAGAATATTGCAAGAATATTGGTAATTTAATTAACAGTAAAATAATAATGATTTAAAGGCTGCCTGCTAAAGTTAGTAGGCAGCCTTTTGCCTTTTTATAGAGTAAATTTGTCCGTGGACTTAGATTCCCTACTAAATGCCTACTAACCCTGTTCAGCAATTCTCCTAATTCTATACAAATAATATTTTTCTTCTTTTATCATATGATCAATAGTATTTGATTGTATCCTAGCTAGTAGCTTGCAGTTTGTTTTTAAGAGTTTAATGCTATCTAGGAAGTAGATAAAGCTAGTGATTTCTTTTTCTACAAGTTCATTANAGTGACAAATAATTTCATAATATTGCTTCTGTAGAATCTAAGTCTGCAGCTATGGTTGCGGCATGACTAGCGCTGTCTCTTAACCATATAGTATGAAGTCTTATATTTTCTATGTCTTCTACTTGATCTGAGGGCAAGCTATCAAGTAGAAGGCTTCCGTGGTCTCCCATAATTTCAGTCCAAAACTTTATTTCATTTCTTAAATTGAACATTAAAAACCTCTGTGTATAAATTAATCCATTCATATTGTATGATATTTAAGCTATAATATGAATAATGAAAAAGACGTCATCAGGAAAAGTCCTTAAGAAAACAGGGTTAGCAAGTTTTGAAAGGAGAAAAATTATGAGTAAGCTATCAGAAAAAGAAAAGATGTTAGCTGGAATTGCCTATCTTGCATCAGATGAAGAGCTGGTTAAGGATAGGGAAAGGGCAAAGAAGTTATGTAAAAAGTTTAATAGTTTAGAGCCTGATAACTATGAAGAAAGGGAAGCGGTATTAAAGGAATTGCTTAAAACAGAAGAGTCCTGCTATATTGAGCCTAACTTTTTTTGCGATTATGGATATAACATAGAAATAGGTAAAAACTTTTACGCCAATCACAATTGTATTATATTAGACGTGAATAAGGTTAAGATTGGCAACAATGTTATGTTTGCGCCTAATGTGCAGGTTTATACTGCTACACATCCCATTGATGCAGAGGAAAGGGTATCTGGAGTAGAAATGGGCTATGCTATTAAAATTGGTGATAACGTTTGGATTGGCGGTGGTGCTATAATATGTCCTGGTGTGAAAATAGGTGAGAATACTACTATTGCAGCAGGCAGTGTAGTTACTAAGGATATACCTGCCAATGTTTTAGCAGCAGGGAATCCATGTAGAATAATTAGAGAATTATAGGGGGTATTTCAATGGAACTTACATATAAGTTTGGAAGAGGTAACTGGAGAAACATAGAAGAAGGTAATGAAAGACAGTGGATGATAGGTAATGGTATAGGAGGTTTTGCTGCTCATACTATTGTCGGTGGAGGCTTTACCTCCTTTCATAGCTATCTGATAGCTGCTATGAATCCACCAGTTGAAAGATATTCAGTCTTTACTAGAACTCAAGAACAAGTTATTGTAGATGGAAGAGAATACGATTTGACCTCTCAACAGTATGTGAACTATGCCAAGAATGGCCAAGANTATCTTCAAAGATTTATTTTTAATTCTGTACCACAATATATTTATCAGGTGGAGGACATTAATATTAAGAAAACTATAGCTATGGAATACGGTCATAACACAGTGGCAGTTTGCTACGAAGTAAGTAATGGCAGTAGACCAGCCAAGCTAAACCTTGTACCCTTATTCAACTTTAGGAATGCCGGTGCCACCACTGAAAGAAATGAGCTTAAGTTTACACGGGAGCTAAGGGATAAGGTGTTAAAACTGACACCGGAAGCTAAAAAGGATATAACCATAAGCTTTTTTACTTCTGAGGGGACTTACAAGGACAGAGCCTTAAGGCCAACCAGTATGGCAACTCCAAACTACCTAATAGAGGAAAGCCATTATTATGAGTTTGATAATAGGAATGGGTCCTTAGTCTTAGATAATCACTATACTCCTTATGACATAGAAATAGACTTAGAGCCTAATGAAACAAAGAGATTTTACATAAAGTGTACTGTGGAAGAATTAGATGACAAAAATGGCTTTGAAATTGTAGAGGAATATATGAACAGAGCTATACAATTAATGATGCAGTCAGGNTACAGCAATAGCTTTGCCTTAAATTTAGTAAAAGCAGCAGATCACTTTATAGTGGATAGAAGGAGCACAGGCCTAAAAACCATCTTAGCTGGTTTCCCTTGGTTCACTGATTGGGGAAGGGACACAATGATAGCCTTTGAAGGCCTTACCTTATGTACAAAACGATTTGACGATGCAAGAGAGATTTTAGAATCCTTTGCAAAATACGTTAAGAATGGCCTAGTACCTAATGTGTTTCCAGATAAGGGCTCAGATCCCCAGTACAATACTGCAGATGCTTCTCTTTGGTATATACATGCTGTTTACCAGTACTTGCAGTATACTGGCACAAAGGAAGACTATTCCTTTGTAGAAGAGAAACTATTTGACAAGATGGAGGAAATTATACAGGCCTACTCTAGCAATACAGACTTTTCTATAGGCATGGATACAGATGGTTTAATTCATGCAGGTGGCGGTCTAGACCAAGTAACCTGGATGGATGTTAGGGTAGGAGACTTTGTAGTGACACCAAGACATGGAAAACCAGTGGAGATAAATGCACTCTGGTACAATGCCCTCTGTATTATGAAAGATTTAGCAAAACATTTTAATAAAGATAACAGCTTTTATAGAGAGTTAGCTCTTAAGGTTAAGGATTCCTTCAACAAAAAGTTCTGGAATGAAAAGCAGGAATGTTTGTATGATGTTGTAGATGAATTAGATGACAAGGTAAGACTAAATCAGATTTGGGCAGTTTCCTTGCCTTTTACCATGTTGGATAGAGAAAAGGAAGGTAAAATAGTAGACAAGGTATATCAGGAACTATATTCCACNTATGGCTTAAGATCTTTAAGCTTCAAAGACCCTGGCTTTAAGAAGGAGTATATAGGAAAGTTGTTCACAAGAGATTGTGCATACCATATGGGAACAACTTGGGCTTATCCTATTGGTGCCTTTATTTCTGCCTATTGTAAGGTGAAAGATTACTCAGAAGAAGCAGTAAGTAGAGCCAAGGAAATGTGTGAACTTTTTGAAGACCATATGAGGGATGGCTGTATAAACGGCATAGCAGAAATTTTTGATGGAGAATTCTCTGCCACTAGCCGAGGCTGTTTCTCCCAGGCTTGGAGTGTAGGAGAGGTTCTTAGAGCCTATACTGTGGATGTGCTGCCTTACTGCGAATAAGAGTATAATTATTAAAGACATAACAAATGACGAGGAGCTACTATAATGAAAAGATTTAAAAGAGTGTATATTGAGATTACTAATGTCTGCAATCTTTCTTGCAACTTTTGTCCTAAAACTATGAGGAAGGCCCATTCTATGGATGTAGACAGCTTTAAAAAGATTCTAGATCAGGTAAAGCCTTACACCGACTATCTATATCTTCATCTTAAGGGAGAACCGCTACTACATCCTAATCTTCCTGAATTTCTGGACTTATGTGCTGAAAGAGAGTTTAAGGTTAACATAACTACTAATGGCACTCTTTTAAGGAAAATGAAGGATAAAATAATTAAGAAACCTTCTATAAGGCAAATAAACATTTCTCTACATAGTTTTGATGGAAATGAAAGTAGCATAACTATGGAAGAATATTTGAAAGAAGTATTAGATTTCGCCAGGGAAGCCTTAGAAGAAACAAATATAATAATTGGCCTAAGACTTTGGAATTTAGATCCTTCCAAGCTTACAAGGGGTGAAAGGGAAAGAAATAGAGAACTACTCAGCATAATAGAAGAGTATTTTAAGCTAGCCTATAAAATAGAAGAAAACACTGACCACTATGGCATAAAGATTGCAGAAAGATTATATTTGAATNAGGATATTGAGTTTAAGTGGCCGTCATTAAAGGAAGAGGACTATGGTTATAAGGGGACTTGCTATGGATTGAAGAATCAGATAGGAATATTGTCAGATGGTACAGTGGTTCCTTGTTGCCTTGATGGGGAAGGTGTTATAGTCTTGGGCAATGTCTTTGAAAAGCCTTTTAAAGAGATTATTGAAGGTCAACGGGCAGAAAATATTCTAGAAGGCTTTTCTAAAGGACAATTAAGAGAAGAGTTATGTAGGAAATGTGGATATAGGACAAGATTTAAAAAATGATTTTAATAACTGAAAGCCTAGGTGGATTTTACCTAGGCTTTTAACCTTTACATTTCTTTTTAATTAAAGTTTTTCCCTTTCTCCCCTTGCTTTTTAAGCTGATCACGGAGCATATTCCTAAGATCAGGGTTTACTGACTGTGTAGCTGCTGTAGCTAGAGAGAGTACAGAAAACTTAGAGTCTTTTAACATGTCTGAAGCTATTTCTTCTTCTGTCAACTTAGAAGTTTTATTGCTACCAAATAAAGAACTTAGCAGGGACATTTATCTATCTCCTTTCCAAGTTTCACTAGGACACTAGCTTCTTTTAAGCTATTATTATAACTAACTGCCTTGCTGATTGCTACTTTCACCAGCTCCACTGAAGGCCTGTATAGCCTTAATAGAATCTTTTTTTGTGCTAAGGCATCTTTCTATGTAAGCTTTCAACTCTCCATCTTGTACCATGGATATCTTTTGCTCAAGTTTTTTTGCAATAATTAAATCTGAACTTAGTAGATCTTTTAGCTCCAAGGTTTCGTGAGGGAATAAAGTATTGTTTCCAGCCATGGCTACCTCCTAAGGCTAAGTTCTGAATTGCTTGTTTCTATTATGACCTTAACCATAGTAGCTATGGTAGCCTTAGAACTTATTAGCAGATCAAGGGCGATATCCTTATCGGTAATTTCAGTAGACATGNNATTTACTCCTTTCACTGGCTTGTAACTAGAGTTTCCAATGTAGTCACTAGTTCATTTAATGAAAACTTTTTATCAGCTAGAGCATCCTCCATAAAGCTTTTAAGATCCATATCTTTAACTATTTGCAAACTGCTAGATAGTTGTTTTATTCCAAGGACTTCTTGATTTAGCAGCTCTTTTAGTTCTATAGATTCATGTGGGTTTAACGATGGATTGGTCAAAAAACCCCCTCCTGATCTCAATGGTATTTATCAATATTAGTATTTATCATAGTATAGGTAAAAATTCTTAATGGACCATATTTGTTTAATATAAAATAAATATGGACTCTCTTTTAGGTGGGGTAAAATATGGGAGCTTTATAAAAGCATATAATAATAATTGTAGGGAAAAAATAGAGTTAAAAATGAAATATCTACTTGACAATATACCTGGTGGGGGTATATAATATAAGCAAGAAGAATAAGCAGGAAAAAGAAATTAAATTTATGGAGGTAATAAGAATGAGTGTTACAGTTTATAGTACAACAACATGTCCATGGTGTGTAAAGGCAAAGGATTATTTAAAGGCTAAGGGTATAGAATATAATGATGTTAATGTATCCGTGGATCCTTCAGCAGCTAAGGAAATGATTGAGAAGTCTGGTCAAAGAGGAGTACCAGTGCTAGATATTAACGGCAGTATCGTAGTTGGTTTTGATAAACCTCAAATAGATAAATTACTCGGACTATAATTAAAATTTATAAAGTTAGAAGGATTTTTCTCCCTCTAACTTTATTTCGCTATAGGAATAGATGGGATATATAGATTATAAGGAGCGTAGTGATATGGAAAAGGAAATAAAGAAAATAGATCTAATGATTATAGGGGGAGGGCCTGCTGGGCTTACAGCGGCTATTTATGCAGCTAGAGCTAAGCTTGATATGGTTTTGTTAGAAAATCAAATTATGGGTGGCCAAGTTAGGAATAGTTATACTATAGAAAATTATCCTGGATTTAAAACCATTGAAGGGGGAGCTTTAGCAGATTTAATGATTGAGCAAGCTAAGGAGTTAGGAGCTGTTATTGACGAGTTTGATCAGGTTGTAAGTGTAAATCTTACTGATGAGGATAAAACAGTAGAAACTGAAAGTTATATTTATAAACCAAAGGCATTAATCATAGCTACAGGAGCATCTCCAAAGAAGCTACCTATACCTAATGAAGGTAAATATTCAGGCAAGGGAATACACTATTGTGCAATCTGTGACGGTGCAGTATATGAAGGAAGTGTTATAGGAGTTGTAGGGGGAGGGAACTCAGCCTTAGAGGAAGCCCTCTTCTTAACTAGGTTTGCTTCCAAGGTTATAATGATTAGACGTTACGACTATTTTAAAGGGGAAAAAGCTACACTAGATGAAGTGGAAAAGAACCCTAAGATAGAAATAATGTACAATTGGGATTTGCTAGATGTAGAGGGAGAAAACTTTGTTAATAAGGCTATTGTGAAAAATACAAAAACTGGACAAGAAAAAGAACTTCCTTTAGATGCAGTCTTTGGATATATTGGCAATGAACCAAAGACAGACTTATTTAAAGATTATATCAAGCTGAATAATATGGGCTACGCTATTACAGATCATAATATGGAGACTAACATCAAAGGTGTGTATGTGGCAGGAGATGTAAGGGAAAAGGTATATAGACAGATAACTACAGCAGTAGCTGATGGTACAATTGCAGCCTTGGCAGCAGAAAAGCATATTGTGGAGTCTAGTAGATAAGGAAGAAGGAGTTTTCTTAGCAGGGCAAAGGCCCTGCTTTCATAATTTAATTAAGAGTTTTTTTAGCTTAAAGTGCAGTCTAAAAACATCATAATAACAAAACCAATTAAAAGGGCATGGGTAACAAGTTTAGAGTGGCCCTGATGGTTTTGTGACTCGGGAATTATCTCATGACTTATTACAAACAACATGGCTCCGGCAGCAAAAGCCATGGCAAAGGGGAGAAGGGGGCGTGAAATTTGAACCAAAAGGATACCCAAAAGGCCACCTATTGGTTCTACCAATCCTGTTAATAGGGCAACAGACCAGGCCTTGACTTTAGAATAATTTTCTCGAAGCAAAGGTAGTGCCACTGCCAAACCCTCCGGTAGGTTTTGTAGGCCTATACCAATAGCTATGCTTAAACCATTAGCTATATCTCCATCGCCAAAGCCCACGCCTACAGCCATCCCTTCAGGGAAGTTGTGGACAGTTATTGCTAATACAAATAGCCATATTTTCCTCAGCCTTGGGTTTTCTCCAATGCTTCTAAACATACCTTTTTGAGAGGGAGGGTCATCTACGGCGTTACTTAGTAAATTGCTACTGGGAAATAACTTGTCTATCAAATCTAAAAAGAATCCACCTGCAAGAATTCCTAGAAGGACAATGGTAGGCCCCTTTATTCCACCGCCACCTTTTTCTATGGCTGGCACTATCAAGCTGAAAGATGTGGCAGCAAGCATTATGCCTGCAGCAGCACCTAGTAAGATATCTAATATTTTTTTCGATATGTTTCTTGTAAAGAAAATGGGAATTGCTCCTATGCCAGTTGCTAAGCCAGCAGTTAGGCTTGCTATAATGCCTAAAGTTACTGGATTCATGTTGAAGAAGTTTTCCAGCATTAAAAAATAACCTCCTTATTTTGAAAGTGTATAACTTTGATTAATTTCATAATATGAAGGCTCTTTTAGTTAGTTACAAGATATATTAGCTACTAATTAGCTAAAATGCCATTAAGGAAAATATTAATTTTATTGAANTGAGCAAGATTCTTATATAATATATAGGTATCAAAGACTGAAAGGATGGTAGTAGCAATTATGAACATAGTAGTTTTAGATGGATATGGACTAAATCCAGGGGATCTTTCATGGGAAAGGCTAGATAAAATAGGTAATACAAAGATTTATGATAGAACCACTAAAGAGGAAATCATAGATAGAATTGGCGATGCTGAAATAATATTAACTAATAAAACACCTATCAGTGCAGAAATTATGGATAAAACAAAGATTAAGTACATAGGAGTTTTAGCTACAGGCTATAATGTGGTGGATATTGAGGCGGCTAAGGAAAGAGGTATAGTAGTAACTAATGTGCCTGCTTATAGTACAGCTTCAGTGGCTCAAATGGTATTTGCCCATATTCTTGAAATTTGCCATNATGTAGGCTTACATGATAAATCTGTTAAAGAAGGAAAGTGGGAGAACTGTCCAGACTTTTGTTTTTGGGAAAAACCTTTAATAGAGCTTGAGGGGAAGGTTTTGGGAATCATAGGATATGGCAGAACAGGCCAGGCAGTATCAAAGGTTGCACAGGCTTTTGGCATGAAGGTTATAGCCTATAGCCCTAGAATAAGAAAAGAGTTGGAAAATGAAAACATGAGATATGTGGAGCTAGATCAATTATTTGCAGAGTCAGATATTATTAGTTTACATGCTCCCTTGTTTGAAAGTACAAGAAATATTATTAATAAAGAAAGTATTAGTAAAATGAAGAAATCAGTTATCATCATAAACACTTCCAGAGGGCCATTAGTAAATGAACAGGATCTAGCAGACGCCCTAAACAGCGGAAGAATATATGCAGCTGGAGTGGATGTAGTATCAGAAGAGCCAATCAAGTCCAATAATCCCTTGCTTAAAGCAAAAAACATATTTATTACACCACATATAGCCTGGGCTCCAAAAGAAGCAAGGATAAGATTAATGAACATAGCTATGGAAAATATAGAATCCTATCTAGAAGGAAAGCCAATCAATGTAGTAAGTAAGTAAAAAAAGGGGACTGTTTTGCAACAGTCCCTTTTACTTATCTATAGTATAAATTTTTTAAGTGCTTCGTCTAATGATAAAGACAGATTACTTAGATTTTCACAAGCATTTACTATCTCCTGCAGTCCAGCAGCTTGTTCCTCAGCGGAAGCGCTTACCTCTTCAGTAGTAGCTGCATTTTCTTCTGCCAAAAATAGTTGCCATAA
>JGI24709J26583_10002950_pt1 | contig 13627 bp, 14 predicted proteins | sample BioPla2DNA1_FD_26583 | JGI IMG/M metagenome (IMG submission 26583) | reverse complement strand
GGAGAAATTGTTTTTAGTCTATCTGAGACAAGTTGAATTAAAGATGACTCATGGTCTGTTAAAAAAACAATATCTGTTGAGAATGCATTTTCTGATTGTTCTATATCATAAAATTCTTCAACATTGACAGGAGTAAAATCATCTATATGTATCTTTTTTTTAGCTTCCACGTGCTAAGTATAACATAAAAGTAAAAAAAAGCCGATATAAAAAATATGGATATACGTAATTTTATAAAAAAAGTGCTTTTTTTTCTTGTTTTTTTTAATGGTCTAGAGTTTTTTGCGCAAGATTTGAGCCTTACAAAAGATGATTTACGGCTTGTTCCGGCAGAAGAGGGAGGCTATCATTTATTTATTAGGCAAAAAGATGGTGTCGCTTCGGTTTTATTGACTGAAACAACAAAAACCCTCGATGGAATGGCTGACAATTATGCCTACCGAGCCTTGGAATGGAATGCGATTAACGGAGATGAAAAGCGTATGCTCGATGGGGCTTTTTTAGATTCACCTACAAGTCGCTATAGTTTAATTGATTCAACACCGGAAGCAGATGCTGACTTTGGCTCTTCTTTTCATATCTATATTCCTGAGCGTATGGAGTTTGGCTATCCTTGGTCTCGAAACGGTGTAGTGCAGATTCAAAAGGGAACCTTTATAAGTATTCGCACCTTTACAAAGCCCTATGCAGACTATGAGGGTTCAGATTTTTTGGATAATCCTTTTATGTTTAACTTTATTCCAAAAAAAATTGAAAATGAGCCTGAAGAAGAAGAGATTATTTTAACTGATGATTATAATCCTGTTGCGGTGGCTGCCTTTGAGGAAATAGCAGCATTAAACGAGGGTTTTTTTATCTATTCTCGTGGTCCTGAAAGCCTCGCTAGTGATGTGCTTAAATCTGTAGCGCGTATTAAAAACAAAAGTCACGTGGACATTGTTTTTGCAATTGATACAACGGGAAGCATGAAGGACGATATTCTTGCAATACAAGAAGAACTAGTGCCACTATTGCTTAGCGCTTTTGAAGACTTTGAAAATGTACGATACGGGCTTTTATTGTATCGCGACTATGTAGACAATTATAGGTATAAAAATCTTCCCGTAAAATTTTATGATTTTACGTCCGATATAGAAGTTTTTTTAGATGAAATCCTTGCAATAAATATCGTTGGGAATCCCGGTGGCGATATTCCTGAGGCGGTTTGGGAAGCCTTATACGCCAGTATCGAATTTTATGACTGGGATATGAGCGCGGAGCGAAAAGTGATTCTCATAGGAGATGCTCCTCCACATCCAACGCCGCGTGGTTATACCATTCGCGCAACGAAGGACTTGATCGAAGGGCTTGCAAGGGAAAAAAACATAGTAATCGATGCTATTATCTTACCTGATGATACTGCAAAAAAATAAAAAGAAAGACCACTTATTGCTGTGGTCTTTCTTTTTACGCTCTCATGTTTTTCTCTTACTTATTTTGGGATTTTTGCATAGTCAATTTCTGCAAGCACCTTGTAGTGCGGAGCCAAATATTCCGCCGCATCACTGTCGTAATAATCAAGTATCGTTTCGAGTCTTTCTTTTGCATCGTTCCATTTTTTTTGTTTAATGCGAATGTGAGCTATCTCGTATTCGGCAGCAACGGCTACTGAAAGATCGGAGCCATAACGGTTTAGGATCGTTTGATAGTAAAATTCCGCAGCCTTGTAATTTGACACATCGAGGCTATTTTGAGCAAGCAAGGTGAGGTCTTCAACACTTGCATCCGTGGGCGCCGTTTTGGGAACACTTGTGCAAGAAAAAAGAAAGAGGCAAAGAAGTATAAGACTTACTATCTGTTTTATTTTCATTTGTTTAAAATTGATATGTTTCATGGGTAAATCGATCGTATGTTTCATCTTTTGAGGGTAAATCCTTTTTTAGTTGTTTAATAAACTCTTCTGTTTCTCCCATGGGCTCATAGGCATCACAAGAGTCAATGCATCTACGGGTTACCGTAAAATACTTGTGAATTTTTTCTTCGCCCAATTTTTTCTTCCATTTTCCTGCTGCACAACGTACTCGCAGGTAAAATTGGTTCTTGAATGCCAGCGGGACTTGGCACTAATTTACAATGCACACAGTTTGCACAATAAATTTTCTCACTTGTTACATTGTTTTTTTCCAATGTTTTAGTTTCTGTGAAAGTCTCTTTTTGATTCATAATGCTCTCCATACAATTTTAATTAATACAACTTATACGTATTATTTTACCACGCACTATCTGTATCGTCAAGTTTTCTAGCTAGATTATCGGTTTATTTCTTGAGAAAGCATAGCTTTTCTACTTTATTTTCTCTCTCCTTGTTATTTTCAAGCCTAATCGATATACTGTAGGGACTTTGACAACGGGAGAAATCGATGATAAAAGTTGGTATTATTGGTGCAACTGGTTATACGGGTGTAGAGTTAATTGCGTTTTTACTACAACATCCTCATGTAAAAGAGCTTTTTTTAAGCTCGGTTAGCTTTGAAGGACAACACATTGAAGATATCTATCCAAATCTTCGCTCTTTTTGCAATACGCAAAAATGTTCGGGTAACTTGCTCAATGCTGACGAGGTGTTTGAAAAATCGGATCTTATTTTTACCGCCCTTCCTCACGGTCTTGCAGAAAAATGGGCAGATGCCTGTTTAAAAGAAGGTAAAAAACTGATAGATCTTTCGAGTGATTTTCGCTTTGACGATGATGAGGAAACCTTTACCAAGTGGTATAAAAAGTCTTGGGATTTTCCTGAAACGCATAAGGCTGCTGTTTATGGCTTGCCAGAATTGCATCGTGAAAAAATAAAAAAAACAAGCATTGTGGGAAATCCTGGCTGCTATGTTACCAGTGCCTTGCTTGCCCTCATTCCCGCGGTAGAAAATAACCTTGTATCAACTTCTCCTATAATCATTGACAGTAAAAGCGGTGTAACAGGAACAGGGCGAAATCCAAGCGCTGCAAATAATTTTTCTGAATGCGGTGAGTCTTTCAAAGCTTATGGGGTAGCTGCGCATCGGCATCAACCAGAAATAGCGCATGTCCTTTCATCGATTGCAAAAGAAAAACCGTCTATTGTTTTTACTCCACATCTTGTTCCCATGAGTCGCGGCATTCTTTCATGCTCCTATGCCGAGCTTAAAAAGGAAGTTTCAATAGAAGAAATGTATCGCTTGTATACAGACTTTTATAAAGATGAAGTCTTTATTCGCGTTCTTCCCTTGGGAAGCATGCCTGAAACAGCTCATGTGCGCGGAACAAACTATTGTGATATTTCACTCTTTGTCGTAAACGAGGGGAAGATGCTTCAAGTAGTATCGGTTCTTGACAATATGGTAAAAGGTGCTTCGGGGCAAGCAATTCAAAACATGAATATTATGTATGGCTTTGATGAAAAAGCCGGTCTCGACCTTATCCCCCGAGCTTTTTAGTTTTTAGCATAGATCAAAATAGGTAAAAGAGGTAGCAAGATGAATACAAATAAAACATCTATACAATGGGCTGAAGGTGGCGTCTGCTTTCCCAAAGGCTTTACAGCGCATGCCCTCTGTGCAGGGATAAAAAAATCGAGCAAAAAAGAAGACCTCGCTCTTATTGTTTCAGAAGTCCCTTCTCGGGCAAGTGGCGTTTTTACAAAAAATCTCGTTCAAGCTGAGCCGGTAAAATTGAGCCGTTCATATCTAGAAAAAGAAAAAAAAGCTCAGGCAATTATTGTCAATTCGGGTAATGCAAATGCCTGTACCGGTAGCGAAGGGGCAGCCGATGCAGGTGCTATGACAGAGGCTACAGCAAAGGCTTTGGCGAGTGCTGGTTATACCGAGCTTTCCGCACAAGATGTTCTTATTGCATCTACTGGCGTTATAGGAAAACAAATGCCCATAGAAGATATCTTGCCAAAAATCCCCGCCCTTGTTTCGGGCTTGTCCAAGGAGGGCAACGAGCTTGCACGACGGGCGATTATGACAACCGACCTTGTGCACAAAGAAGCCGCGCTTTCTGTGCAAATTGCGGGCAAAGAGGTTCGACTCGGCACAATGGCAAAGGGTTCCGGCATGATACATATCAATATGGGAACGATGCTTGGCTTTGTTACAAGCGATTGCAATATTACATCGGAACTTCTTGATGAGGCGCTCAAAGAAAGCGTCCTCGATTCGTATAATGCGGTCTCAGTTGATGGGATACAAGCACAAATGACACGCTCTTTATTCTGGCAAATGGTTTGGCTGATAATCCTTGTATCGATAAAAAAAACGAAGACTACTATGTTTTTCTAGACGCTTTGAAGGCTATTAACATAGAAATGGCAAAGGCAATTGCTTCCGATGGTGAGGGTGCAACACATATGCTCGAATGTGAGCTACGGGGTGCAAGCGACAAGGAAAGTGCTCGTAACTTGGCAAAGTCGGTTATTTCTTCAAGCTTGGTAAAAGCCGCATTTTTTGGACGGGATGCAAACTGGGGGAGAATTCTTTGTGCCCTCGGTTATTCTGGCTCCCTTTTTAGCCCAGAAAAAGTAAGCCTTTCCTTTGCAAGCGAGGCAGGTGAATTGCTTGTCTTTGAAAAAGGCAGGCCACTAGACTTTGACGAGGATAAGGCAAAGACAATTTTAAGCGAAAAAAACATTCGTATTCTTGTCGATTTAGAAGATGGAGAAGCAAGCGCAAAGGCCTGGGGCTGTGATTTAAGCTATGATTATGTAAAAATAAATGGTGATTATCGTACCTAAGCAATAGGGAAAGGCTATGAGGAATAAAAATGAGTGAAAAGCACATAAAAGAATCAGAATTGAGCAATAAGGACTGGGCAGAAGTTTTAGTTGAAGCCCTTCCATATTTTAAGCATTGGGTTGGAAAAGTCGTTGTTGTAAAATACGGCGGAAACGCTATGTTAAACGAGGAATTAAAACAAGCAGTTATGCAAGACATTGTTTTATTGAATACCATTGGTATCCAGGTAGTCCTCGTTCACGGCGGCGGTCCTGAAATAAACAATATGCTTGAAAAAATAGGTAAGGAATCAAAGTTTGTGCAGGGTTTGCGCTATACCGATGAAGAAACCATGGAAGTGGTGCAAATGGTATTGACGGGAAAACTTAATAAGGACATTGTCGGCATTCTTTTGCAAGAAGGTGGAAAGGCATGTGGTTTAAGCGGCGTTGATTCAGGCTTATTGCGAGCAAAAAAAATAGATAAAAACGGTGAAGATTTAGGCTTTGTTGGAGAAGTGAGTGAGGTAAATCCTGAAATTCTTAAATCCCTTTTAGACCAAGGCTTTATTCCCGTTGTTTCAACTGTTGCCCTTGGTGAGCAAGGAGACACAGCACTCTACAATATAAATGCAGATACTGCTGCGGCAAAAATTGCGGTTGCCTTGGGAGCAGAAAAATTTGTGCAGTTAACAAATGTGCCAGGAGTACTTCGCGATATTAAAAATCCCAACTCTCTCATAAAGCGTATTGCCCGGGAAGCAATTCCTTCGATGATCGCTACGGGGGTAATATCTGATGGAATGATACCGAAAATNGANTGTTGNTTAGAGGCATTGAAAGGCGGTGTTCCACGGACGCATATTATTGACGGGAGGGTAAAACATTCACTGCTTATAGAAATGTTTTCAGATCGCGGTGTTGGAACAATGTTGATGAATGAGTAGTATAAAACTGAGTCTTTATTATTTGATGGAGGAAGCATGAAAGAACGAGTTGCAAATAATTATGGTAGTTTTCCTGTTGTTTTTACAAAGGGGAAGGGTGCACAACTAAGAGATATTCACGGAAAAGAATATATAGACTTTGTTTCGGGCATTGGCGTTAATTGCTTAGGACATAATCATCCAGCATTGGTTACTGCAATTCAAAAACAAGTAGAAAAACAAATCCATATATCAAATTATTATATTAGCGATGTTGGTGTTTCATACACCGATGCCCTTTTAAAAGCGACAGAGATGGAAGGCGTTTTTTATTGTAATTCCGGGGCTGAGGCAAATGAGGCAGCTATAAAACTAGCTCGAAAATATGGCTTTGGCATACAGGCACAAAAAAAGACCATTGTAACTTTAAAGCAGTCTTTTCATGGACGGACCCTCACAACGCTTTCGGCAACCGGGCAAGAAAAATTTCATCCTGAAAGTTTTGCACCCTATACTCCAGATTTTAAGCACATGAAGGCAAACGATTATGCTGCTCTTGATTTTATCGATGCATCTGTTTGTGCAATTATGATTGAAGCTGTTCAGGGCGAAGGTGGGGTAAACCTCATCGATGCAGACTGGGCACAAGCGCTTGAAAAAAAAGCTCGTGAAGTCGATGCTCTCTTTATCGTTGATGAAGTGCAAACGGGTATGATGCGAACGGGAAGTCTCCTGGCGAGTAGCACATTGGGAATAAATCCAGATATTATAACGCTTGCAAAGGGGATTGCTGGCGGCGTACCAATGGGAGCCTGTCTTTTCCGAGGAAGGGCAAGCGATGTCTTTGTTGCAGGAGACCATCAGTCAACCTTTGGGGGAAATCCACTCGCACTTGCTGCTGCAAAAGCGGTGTTAAAAGAAATCAATACTGAGTGTATGCAAAATCATGTTATAAAAATGGGTGAGAAGATTCAAAACACAATTCGCTCTTGGAATCTCGATATTATTCAAGAAGTGCGGGGAAGGGGGCTTATGATTGGAATCGATATTAACTTCGAAGCAGCGCCTTTTCAAAAAGCCTGCCTCGATAATGGGCTCTGTGTTACGACTGCTGGTCCTAAAACACTTCGTTTTTTGCCACCGCTTATTATTAGTGAGGCAGAAATAGAAACCGGTCTTGCTATTTTTCGGGAAGTGCTTACTGCATGATAGAAAAACATACAAAAAAGCTTGAACCATTTTCTCTGCCCGCGTCCCTACTTCTTGGAGCAGCAACTGCAGCAACACAAATCGAGGGCTCATCTATACCGAACTCATGGCTCGATTGGGCAGAGCAGGGGAAGATAAAAGACGGCACATCTCCCTTGATTAGCGCTGACCATTGGAACCGCTACGAAGAAGACATTGCACTTATGGCAAAAATGGGCATGTCCATATATCGGCTCGGTATTGAATGGAGTCGTATTGAACCTGAGGATGGTGTTTTTGACGCAAGCGCCATCGAGCATTATAGAAGGCTCATAAAACTTTTGCAAAAAAATAAAATACAAGTCTTGGTTACCTTGCATCATTTTACCAATCCACTGTGGTTTGAAAAAATGGCTGCCTTTGAAGAAGAAAAATCTATCGACATTTTTTTACGCTTTGTAACGTATGTTGTTGAATCCTTAAAAGACCTTGTTGATGAATGGATTAGTTTTAACGAAATAAATGTCTATGCGGTAAACGGCTATTTTTTTGGTATATGGCCACCAGGTAAAAAAAATTTTAGCTCATTGCAAAAAGTGTATACCCACATGACAATCAGTCATATTAAGTCTTATGAAAAAATTCATAGCATCTATGGCGAAAAACCAGTGCGCGTGGGACTCGCTCATCATTACCGCATTTTCGATGCCTATCACTGGTGGAATCCCTTCCATCAATTGAGTGCTTTTTTGTACGACGCTCTTTTTCAAAAGGGTTTAACAAAAAGCTGTGCGACGGGGAGGCGAACCTTTCCCATGCAAAAAAAGGCATTTAAAAAGCATGGTATAAAAAAAGGCAACTACCACGATTTTTTGGGTATTAATTATTATACGCGAGATGCGGTGCGCTTTTTTAAACAAGATATCTTTCCTAGAAAAGACTATAACGACCTCGGCTGGGAGATATATCCCAAGGGCTTAGGAATTATTTGCAAAGGGCTTTATAAAAAATACAAAAAACCTCTGTATATAACAGAAAACGGTACCTGCGATGCCAAAGACCAGTTCCGTAGCCTCTATATCTATGAGCATTTAAAGGTCGTTTCAGACCTAGACTTGCCAATAGAGCGCTATTATCACTGGTCCTTCATGGACAATTTTGAATGGCTCGAAGGCGAAAGCGGTAAGTTTGGGCTTGTAGAAATTGATTATAAGAGCCAAAAAAGAACTTTAAGAAAAAGTGGGGAGTTTTATGCGAGCATCATAAAAGAGCGAGGCGTATCAAAGGAGAGCCTTTCTACCTTCTTCCCAGAGCGCTAATGCTTCTGAGCTAAGCTTTGTTATTTTTTCCCAGTTTTCGCTTTCTATATCTTCTGGAGCGACCATCCAGCTACCTCCAATGGCAAAAACCGATTTTTCCGCTGCATAGGCTTTTAAGTTTGCTCGATTGATGCCACCTGTTGGCATAAAAGAAACCTGCGGAAAGGGGCCGCGAAGTGCTTGAAGCATCTTCAAACCGCCGAGGGCTTCGCTTGGGAAAAACTTTAGAAGATTGAGCCCCTGCTCAAGAGCTCCTTCGATATCGCTTGCCGAGCTTACTCCCGGGATAATGGGAGTGGACTCTGCCCTGCAATAGGCAATGGTTTTTGCATTCATTCCGGGGCTTACAAGGAATTGACTTCCAGCATCTATGGCTTTTTTTGCAATCTCTGCATTGATAACGGTACCTGCACCGATGAGAAGAGATTTCCCCTCCTGCGTTTTGAGCTTTGCATCAACGAGTGCCTTGATTGCCTCAAAGGCAGCATCGCTACGAAAGGTAATTTCTATAGTCGATAAACCACCGGCGATCAATGCCTTGGCAAGGGGAATCGCCTTATCTACAAAATCTATTTTTACAACAGGTACGACGCCTGCATTTTTTAATTGCCTTAAAATTTCATTTTGCATTTTATTACCTCATTTTTTATTAGCTACGATACAGTATAGCATAGATTTTTTCGCTAAAGCTACTTAAAAAAGTCGAACAGGCAAAACAGAATCGATACTTGATTTTCCTGCTAAAAGCATGAGTAAGCGATCAAAGCCAAGGGCAACTCCAGAGCAGCGAGGAAAGTTATAAAAAGTTTTATAGTAATCCGCATCTATGGGATGTTTTACAAGGGCCTTTTGCATTTTGATTTTTCCTTCACTTTCAAAGTAGGCTTTAACCTTTGCGCTATCCCGTTCTTCGCTATAACAATTTGCAAGTTCTATGCCCCTTATATACAGCTCCCATCTTTCCTTATGTGCCTCATCCTTGTCTTCTGCGAGACAGGGCACAAAGGATGGATAATCCATAAGAGCGACAGGTTTTTCAGTCGGAAGCTTGGGTTCTACCTCCGAGACAAAGATGAGTTCGTAGAGGTCATCCATTTGCCAGCTATCTAGAGGATTTTCCTTTGATTCATAGAGCCCAAGACGGCGAGCTTCTTCCGCAAGAGCGGCACTCGATTTACAATCATCGAGATAAAAACCCGCATAGGACTTAAAAGCTTCGTTCATACTTAGTTGGATAAAAGGCGGTTTTAGAAAATCTGGTAGACTATTGCCAAAAAAAGAAGAGATTTTCCTGTTTTTTTCAAAGGATGAAAAAAGCGCTTCAGTTAGAAAGAGGGAGTCCATATAATCAGCATTTACAGAATAATACTCGAGCATGGTAAATTCAGGGCTATGAAGCCTACCAATCGATTCTACATTGCGATAACATTTAGAAATTTGAAAAACAGAAAGCTTATGTTCTGCGATAATGCGCTTGATATAAAGCTCAGGGGAGGGGAGAAGGTAGAGTTCTTGGTGCTTTTCACTAAAAGGCTCGATAAAATGTGTTTCAAATACTTCAAGACAGCTTTCTGGAATAAGTGTTCGACTGAGGCTCGGAGTGTCAAGCTCTAAAAAAGTTTTTTCTGAAAAAAAAGAGCGAATATGACTGAGCGCATTGCTTCGCAGTTTTAAAAGTTCTAAATCCATAGCCTGCATACTACTATAAATAAGCATTTAAATACAGAAGTAAAAAAAACCGCCCCTTAGAAACTCTAAAAGGCGGTAAAAAGGAGAGGAGAATTATGAAATGACATTGCATGTTGTTGTATCAAGTTCTGCTAATACAACAGCCAATAGGAGAAAAGGTTACAGGATTATTTGCAGATTTGCATTAATTCATAATAATAGAGATTTTGATCCAATGGGAAATAGTGATTTAATTGTGAAAAATCGATAAAGCGTTTTATATGACTTTATGCTAAAAGTCCATCGATAGCTAGATAAAAAGAATCGTAGACTTCTTCTACTGTTTTTTGGTCGAGGATGGCTAGACGAAAAATAGTCGAGAGGATGAGACTGTAGAACATATCGTTTGCAGCTTTTACACTTATTTCTTTGAATTCAGCTTTTTTTATTCCATCGATAATGATAGTCGAAAGTAAGTGTCTCAAGCGAATAATTCTCCGCCTCACTTTTTCGCCAGGGTCTTTTCCGGCTTTTTTTATTTGCATCAGATACATTAGTACAATATTAAAGAGTTTTTTGTTTTCAAGACACATGTCGACAAGGCTCGTGCAAAATCTTTGTAGTTTTTCTTTGCTAGAATATTCATCATGGGTAATGATTTCTGTGAGCGATTCTTCTATGCCCTGTGTTAATTGCTTAATACTCCATAAAAAAATTTCTTGCTTATTTCTAAAATAAATATAGAGAGTTGTTCTTGTAATGCCACAGCGAGCTGCCAGTTTTTGAAATGTTACATCTTCATAACCTTCTTCCACAAATACATCGAGCGCTTTGTCCAAAATTTCTCTTTTGCGTTTATCGTGCTCAACTACAATTGCCATTACAATCTCCTTTTTTCTAAAATTTACTCATAAATTACTCATATTGATAGAATACCGTATTTAAATTTCCTGTTTTTATGAGCCGTTCTTGCTTTGCTTTTTTATCGAGCGCTGCTTCAAACTGTGGGTTTGCGGTATAAAAACCAAACTGCCAGTGAGGAAAGGCCTCAAAAAGTTTTGGAATATCTGTGTATAATGCTGCCACTTCGTCTTTATTCATCAGTCGCTCNCCAAAGGGGAGGTTTGACAATAAAATACCCTCGTCGTACGGCGCTTTTAAGTCNCGAAAGTCTGCTATTTCAAAGTCAGGTCTTTGAATGCGCGCATCACTGCCAATGAGTTGTAACGCTCTTCCTGCGGTTACGCATGCATGTTCTGCATGGAGCCGTGCCCGTTCAATTGCTTCAGCGTCTATGTCTGTGCCGGTTATACGNGCATGTGCATCGGGGCGTATTTTTGCAGCTTCTTTTTTGAGTATTTCATCTACACGCTTTTGATCGTAGAAGGAGAGATTTTCTAAAGCAAATGATCGCCCAAAACCTGGCGCAATATTGTATGCGTAAAGAGCCGCTTCGACGGGGATAGTTCCCGAACCACAAAAGGCATCGTGAAGTGGCATCTTTCTCTTCCACATCATCGCTTGTAAGAGGCTTGCTGCTATCGTTTCTCGAAGCGGAGCAGGACCACCCTTGTTTCTGTAGCCCCTTTTATGCAAAGGTTCTCCCGAAAGATCGAGTAAAACAAGAACCTCATNTTTTTCTACATAGATACGTATAGTTGAAATACTACCTGTTTCTGGCATAGAAGCCATCTTCCATACCNNACCAAGNTTGTCATAGATAGCCTTGTGGCTCATGCTTTGTATTGTATGCTCGCTAGAAAGAAGACTTTGTTTTGTACGCACCTTATCGATAATGATGCGAACATCTTTTCTGAAAAAATCCTGCCAGTTAATTGCATATATGCCCTCATAAAGCGCATCAAAGTCTTTCGCGGTAAAGGCTGCCATTTGTAAATAGATTCTGTCTGCAATGCGTGAGCAAAGATTTGCTCTAAAAAGTGCATCGTCGTCACCAATAAAGGCAACACGCCCAGATTTTGAATAGAGCGGTTTGTAACCGAGTTGTTTTATCTCATTTGAGAGAAATTTTTCAGCACCGAGTGCCGATAGCGCAATAAGTGTATGCATAGCGACAGAATAACACTTTTTGACCAAATGTACAAGGTGAAATTTTTACAGTTTCGCGTTCTTGTCCAAGTTTTAAAAACTTGCTAAAATAAAGCGTATATTACAAAACAATAGGGGTTTTCATGTCTGTTCGTGTTAGATACGCTCCCTCTCCAACGGGGATGCAACATATAGGTGGAGTGCGTACAGCGCTTTTTAATTATCTTTTTGCACGCTCTCAAGGCGGCTCTTTTATCCTTCGTCTCGAAGATACGGATCGTACACGCTACGATGAAGCCTATGTGCAAAATTTATATGACACTCTCAACTGGCTTGGCATTGAATGGGATGAGGGTGGTGAAAAGGCTGGGGACTACGGGCCCTATGTGCAGTCTGAGCGTTTTGATTTATATAAAAAAGCGGCAGATGAATTGATAGCAAAGGGCGAAGCCTATCATTGTTTTTGCAACGAAGAGCGACTTTCTGCCCTAAGAACCGAACAAATCGAAAAAAAATCTTCTGTTCTCGGTTATGATAGGCATTGTAGAGAACTTTCAGATGATGAGGTTAAAAAACGCCTTGCTTCTGGTGAAAAATCTGTTATTCGTTTAAAAATTCCGCTTACAGGGGAGACCCATTTTCAGGATGCGCTTTTAGGTGATATTAGCTGGAAAAATAGCGATATGAGTCCTGACCCAGTGCTGCTTAAAACCGATGGGTTTCCAACCTATCATCTTGCAAATGTGGTCGATGACCATTATATGCAGATAAGTCATGTAATGCGCGCACAAGAATGGATTCCTTCAACGCCCTTACATGTGAGAATGTACCATTCTTTTGGCTGGGAAGCTCCTGTTTTTTGCCATTTGCCCATGGTAAACGGAAGTGATGGACAAAAACTTTCAAAGCGTCATGGGGCAACGAATATGAACGAGTTTCGCTCTCGTGGCTATCTTCCTCAGGCTATTATAAACTATGTTGCGATGCTCGGCTGTTCTTACGAAGAAGGGCGGGACCTTTTTCCCCCTCGAAGATTTAGAGCGCCTTTTTAAGATAGAGCACTTAAACAAGGCAGGGGCTGTTTTTGACTACAAAAAACTCGAGTGGTTTAACGGCCAATATATCAGACTTTTAAGCGATGAAGCGCTTTTGGAAAAAACACTTCCCTTTATCACTGGTACGGGGGATGCCCTGCTTCCCATACATGCAAGCGATGCCTTTCCTGCTCCTCATACGGGACCAGAATACTCAGGTATTTCCATGAAAGAGGACGGAAGNCTTATTGCTGCCAATATGAACGATGCAGAAATTCGGGCTAAGCTTTTGAGTCTTATGCCGCTTATCAAAGAAAGGCTTTCATATCTAACTGAAGCGGCTGAAAAGGTTGCCTTTATTTTTAAGCCCTTACCAGAAATTTCAAAAGAAGCCTTGATTCCCAAAAAACTCGATGAGTGCAAAACGAAGGAAGTGCTTTCTGGTGCAAGAGACTTTATACGAGAGCTCTTCCTCCTTGACGAAGCGGAGCAAGAGCAACTTCCCAAAAGCTATGCAGAAAAACTCGGGGTAAAACTCGGGGATTTTATGATGCCTTTGCGTATTGCGCTCACCGCAAGCAAGGTAAGTCCACCACTTGTTGGTTCGATTATCGCCTTGGGAGAGAAAGAAGCTTTGCTACGACTGGAAAAAAGCATAGCCTTGCTTTCTTGCTAGTATATTGCTATACTGTGCTACCATAAAAAAAGAGATTT
>JGI24709J26583_10002949_pt1 | contig 13627 bp, 19 predicted proteins | sample BioPla2DNA1_FD_26583 | JGI IMG/M metagenome (IMG submission 26583) | reverse complement strand
GTGGAAAATTTCTAAAACCCAGTAAATAAGCCTGTTCCAGCCACAAGTAAAACCCCCGCTACGTCATTGTAGCAGGGGTTTTACTAAAAAGGGGAGGTTTTGAAACCTTCCTTTTATCATGTTTTATCATATTATGAAAACCATTAAAAATAGGCATTTACATGATTTTACCCATTATCATGTTTTATCATTTATTTTCTAATGGGTGTAAAAGTGGGTGTAAGCTTAATGTTTTAATTTTAATAATTATCTTTATTTAATTTTAGCCATTCTTTAAAACCATCTATATCATTCTTTAATTGATAATCTTCCAGGGCTTGTTTAGCTGCAATATTCCAGGGTTTAAAATGTTTATCCTCATAACCAGATATATGCGAATTATATTTTATTCTTGCCCTTTGCGTTTTATATGCGGTTCGATAAGCTGATTTAAATAAGTCTTTTCTTATTTTTTGTTCATATCCAATTTCTTTACATGTTCTGCCTGTATCTATAGCATAAATGTTATCACAATATATTTCATCTGATCGAGAAGAAGGAATAAAAAATTTCCCACAATTTGCACAACTTTTAATCATAATATTCGACTTTGAGTAGTTTGATGTATCAAAAGCGATTAAATCTCCTATATGTTGAATACAATAAGTAATTTCAGGCTCGTTATTAGTACCATAATCAATAGACATTTTAATATTATCGCCAGATAATAAATATAAATCATCAGAGTTAAGATTATTATATTCCTTATTAATTACATTAATACATATAGTTTTCAACTCTTGAAGATATATATAATTTGGAAACAATATTGTGTTTGTGTCAGAAATATAGGACAAATCTTTTATTTTGTTATATATTTCATTTCTTATAATTAAGGAGAGCATATCGTCATGCAAAAGTTCTAGCATTTCTTGCATCAGATATTTACTGAATTTATCTAGTTCTTTATATTCTATAGAATACATTGGTTTTCCCTTATGCTTATTTACAAATTCATCAGTGATTTCTATCAGTTTTTCTTTTAGCGTATCGACATTTAAATTCCCAACCATACACAAAAAAGATCCCATTGGCAAAGAATTAAGTTCTTCTAAATAACCCTTGGAATCGAGCGTTAGGCATGTATACTCACCGCTCTTGTAATCAACTTGCAGGGCTATTTCATTATAATTTATCATATTTTCTATTCCTCCTAGACACCAAAGTTCTATTAATGCACAATATAGACTGTCTATAAAAATTATAGTAAAAGTCTATACAAATATCATTTTATCTGATAGTATATAGACATGTTATAACATATGTTACTAAATGTCAATATGAAAGGAAGGTATTAATGAGAGAAAGAAATAGTCAGCTAATGGTGAGTTTAAACGAAAAACGGTTACTGGATGCTAATGAGGTATGTATATACCTTAGTCTAGGAAGAAACAAGGGGGTAGAGTTCGCCAAGAGCATAGGTAGCGAAGTAAAGATTGGGCGACGCAGACTGTATGACAAAATAAAAATTGATACATATCTTAATGAACAGACAGTTGATTAATAATCATCCAATAAAGTTATAAAAGAGAAGGGGTGATTAAGTGGCAGATACACATACTAAGAAAGGATATGGGTTTGTCTATCAAAATGTAATGCGAAATAAAACTATTACACCAGAAGCAAAGTCTATTTATGCTTATCTAGCTAGTTTTGCAGGGAATAATGAAATTTGTTATCCAGGTATAGAGTTAATGATGAGCGAATTGCCGATGGGAAGAGAACGTTTTTACAAACACATGAAGATATTAATTGATAATGGGATAGTCCATAAAGAACAGGAAAGAAATGGATCTAAATTTTCAAGAAATATATACGCATTAAATTCATTTCCCGATGCTACATATAATGATTTACCGCAATCCGAAAATCAGACAACGGAAAATCAGACAACGGAAAATCAGACAACGGAAAATCAGACAACGGAATTGCCGATTGCGGATACCAATACAACTAATATTAACAATATTAATATTAACAGTTTAAAAACTAACAGTCCTAATAGTATCGTTGATACTGCTAACGCATTACCAACTACACCAAAGTTCTCTGATGAAAGTTTTGAGATGCTATGTGTAAATACAATTATTCAGTCATGCTTAGAACTGTATCCTAATAGTAAAGTGCCAAGTACATATAAAGAAAAAGAAAAATGGGCTAACGAAATTGACAGAATGAAAAGACTTGATGGCAGGACAGAAGAAGAAATTAGACAAGCTTTATACTTTGCTATTAATGACAGCTTCTGGAAGCAGAATATCAGAAGTGCCAAGAAATTAAGAGAGAAGTTTGAAACACTAATAATTCAAAGCAAACAGAAAAAAGGAAGCGGTAAGAAACAGACAACAGAAGAATTCTTTGATGTCGGAAAGGAGTGGTTAAGTGAGCGAACAGGAATTTCTAGTGATATCGTCAACTATTAAGGCAGCTTATCCTAGTGCAACAGTAATGCCGGACAGGGCTTCAATGAATGTATGGTATGAATTACTAAAAGACCTTGAATATGAAGCGTGTAAGAGTTCAGTAATTGAGCTAATAAGTACGAATAAATTTCCACCAAGTATAGCAGATATAAGAGAAAAATATGCCACTAAGACTAACAACAAAATAAAGACACCTGGGGAAGCTTATGAGAGTGTCATGACCGCAATATCTAAGTTTGGTAGAAACGAACCACAAAAGGCATATGAGATAATGGATGAAGCAACCGCAAAAACAGTAAAACAACTAGGGTATGTATATCTATGTAATTCAGAAAACATGATGGCAGATAGGGCAAATTTTATGAAACTTTATGAGGTTATTGCAAAAGAAAAAAAGATTGAGAGCCAACTTCCAGAGATGGTACAGATAGGAAATTCGGCAGCAGTTGGACAAATTGAAGGGAAGTGATCATATTAAAAGCACAAAATAAAAAACCATTACTTAAGGTGTGACTTAAATAATGGCAGTAACCCGATAATCGAACAAAGCCGGATTTATATAAAAAGTATAACATATATTAATCTCCGGCACAAGAAATATAAGAAAGAGAGGAAAAGAATTTATGAGTAAAATCTATTTTGAAATGAATGACAAGGAAAAACAGCTAAGACATATCGGAGATAACATTGATTATGCAATCTGTATGTTTAGTGAAGGCTTAAGCGGAACAGGAGAATACAATATTCCGTCCGAGGAAGTAAGAGAACTACACAACAGGATAACGGACAATCTTCTTAAGGCTTATGACGGTATAAACATTCTTTTAAAGGCGGTAGAAGAAAAAGAAGAAGTAGGACAAACCTTAATATTTAATTCTATAGGCGGAGCAACAGAGATAAATGATATTAAGGATTGTGAAGTTTATCATGTCAGAGAAGCAGAGGGGATTAATGGAACAGAAATTGTATTTCATAATACTCAATCCGGAATGTATAGGAACTTAATGATAGACGATGATGGAGAATTATCAATTTCACAATGGTATTAAACAAAAGAAAGAAGGTGAGCCATGGAAACAAAGTACGGAACTATAACAGCAATGAAAAAAGAAAAAGGGTATGGTTTTATTAGGCCAGATGGTGCAGAGGAAAGAAAAGAAGATTTGTTCTTTCATGCCAGAGGGGTTTTAAGCCCTAGTTTTCACCAACTTAAGATAGGTGAAAGAGTAGAGTATCTAGTCAGAGAAGTTTCAAAAGGTAATGAAGCTTATGATCTAGTGGTTATGTAGAAAAAGAAAGAAGGTGAGTAGAATGTCAGATATGTATATTGAAGGGTATGCAATCGTATATAATGCACGAACTACCCTGTATGAGTACGAAGGGAAAAAATACTATGAAATTATCAGCAGTACAGCCCTAGATGGTTGTGATATATCAGATGTGGTATTGCGATATAACCATTCAGACCAAGTATTTGGAGTAGCAAGCACTAAGAACGGAACGCTTGAATTAATGAATGATAGCAAGGGCTTAAAGATAAGAGCCAAGCTTGCTAATACATCAGTAGGTCGAGACCTATATGAGATGATAAAAGAGAAGTATTGTTCAAAAATGAGCTTTGCTTTTATCCTTGGCGATGATGAATACGACAGAGACAACAGAACTAGAATCATTAAAAAATTCAAACGCATAATTGATGTGAGCATAGTTGATATGCCGGCATATCCGCAGACAAATGTATATGTAATGGATGAAGCTCAAAGAGTAAAGCAGGGAGAATTAACAAAACGGAAAGAGCAATTGAAAGAGAAAATAAGGGCTAGTGAGTTAGAGCATGAGAAGAAGTTACTAAAAAGGAAAATGGAAATGCAAGAAGCTAGATACTTAAAAGATCAAATCAGAGCGAAGGGAAGGTAGTTATTATGAATAATAAAAATGGATTAACTCAAAAGGCATCAGAGGAATACTTAGCAAGCATAAAGAAGGTTATAGAATTAAAACAAAGATATGAGCAAAGAGCAGCAGAGGCAAGAGGACAGATAAGAAAACTAGAACAACAGTTAAGCCAGGTATCTAATCAGTTATTAGAAGAGTTAGATAGAGAAAAGGCAGATAAGATATCATCCGAAAGCAGGAACTTAAGATATCAGATTGATGACTTAAANNTNATAGTTGATGCAGATATTAATAAGATTATTAGAGAAAAAATAGATAAGGGAATAGATGGTTCTACTCNAGCTGAANGGGAACTTCAAGAGTATATAAAGTGGAACAAGAGCGAGATAGAACGAATCAAAAAAGAAGCAGATGACAAGGTAAAAGAGTTAGAAGCACAATCACGCTCACATCCATGCTTCACAGCTAGGCAAATGTATACCACATTAGTGCAATCTATTAAAGCATAAGAAGGGAGATATATCAAATGAATAGATCAGATTATGTAGAATTTATTTCACCTATACACGGAGCAGGGGCAGGACAAGTTATAGATATTATCGAAAAGGAAAATAGAACGGTCCTGTTAGTCGAGCCTCTTTACAATGAGAGAGACAGGAGAAGAAGAAGGCTAGAGGATAGACTTATCACGCTTGAGTTAAAGGATGCTACAGTAATTGAACATACAGAACTTAACAAGAGAATGAGGTACAGATAAGCAGGGGTGATAATGTGGGAAGCAAACTAACACAGCAACAGGAGATATTTGTTCAAGAACTTATCAAGTGCAAGAGCCAACGAGAAGCATATAAGATAGCATATCCCAAGAGTAAATACTGGAAGGATAATACCATTGATGCAAGAGCATGCAAGCTATTTAATTCCTATAAGGTAAATACAAGGTATAACGAGCTAAGAGAGAGGTTAACTAAATATCTAGAGGATGAGGCAATAATCACAGCAGGGGAAGTTATTAAGAGAATTGCTGACATAGCCAGGGATGATATAAAGAATTACTTATCCTTTAAGACTGTCAAGACCGTAGTTGAATATGATAAAGATGGAGAGCCAGTCATTGGCTATGAGATGATAGTTGAGATTAAAGATAGCGATGATATAGACACAAGCAATATATCAGAGATAAGCCTAGATAAAAATGGTACTTTCAAATTCAAGCTATATGCTAGGGATAAGGCATTGTATAAGTTGGCCGAGATATTTGGATTAAATGAAATACAGATTGCCAAGCAGAAGCTTGCAGAGGATAGGTTCATTGAAGAAAAGAACATACATAGTAAGAAGTATTGGTAAGTCATGGGCTATACTATCCCCCCGGGGGTAGAGTAAGTAGCTAAAGATGCCCTACTGGGTTGGGGTAGCTTTGTGATACATGAAGTAGTTTTGACTTTTCATTTTTGAATTTTTGAAATTAATTGAGAATGGGTTAGGTTGCTCTTTATTGCCTGTAAAATCGCAGGATTATCCCTATAGTGGCATGTATTATATATTTATAGTATGTGCCACTAAATACAAGAAAGCAGGTGAATTAATATGAGTATAGGCACTCGAATAGTGCTTGAAGGCGAGAAAGAATACCGCCAAGCGATAACCAATGTAAATAAGAGCATGAGCGTACTTAAAAGCGAATTGAAGTCGGTAACTGCTGAATTTGATGGCAGTGCCAACTCTTTAGACGCTTTAAGTAAAAAGAATGAAATATTAAACAAGCAACAGGCAGAACAGGAAAAACGCATCAAGTTATTAAGGGGAGCCTTAGAAAACGCTGCCAAACAATACGGAGAAAATTCAAGGCAAGTCCAAGACTGGCAGATTAAACTTAATAATGCAAACGCTTATTTGTTAAAACTCAATCGTGAAATAAATGATAACGAAAAATATATGAAAGAAGCGGAAAGTTCCACAAAAAAGACTGCTAGAAGCATAGACGAGTACGGAAAGCAAGTTGATGGAGCTACCAAGAAAACCAGTATATTTGGCGATATATTAAAGGCTAATCTTGTATCAGATGCAATATCTGACGGTATCCGCAAACTAGCGAATGTAATAGGTGATTCCATTGAGCAAAGCATCGAGTTAGCATCAGACCTAGAAGAAGTACAAAACGTAGTTGATGTTACTTTTGGCAAGGGTGCAGAGAATATTGATAGTTGGGCTGAAAGCATGGGAGATGCTCACGGTGTATCTGTATTGTTTAGCAAGCAATTTGCTGGCACAATGGGAGCCATGCTAAAATCCATGCAAGTTACTGATGATCAAGTTCTCGAAATGTCAAAGAGCCTAGTCCAATTAGCAGGGGACATGGCATCATTCTATAATATCGACATTGAAACCGCCTTTACAAAAATTCGAAGCGGTATAAGTGGCGAAACCGAGCCATTGAAACAGTTGGGTATTAATCTGAACGTGGCAAACCTTGAAGCTTATGCACTTTCAGAGGGCATAAAAGAAGCTTATAGTGAAATGACACAAGCCGAGCAAGTCACCCTTAGATATAACTACCTACTAAAAACCACAGCAGATGCACAGGGCGATTTTGCGAGGAACATTGATAGTTTAGCTAATCAGCAAAGGATATCTGACCTACAAAGAGAGGAAATCCTCACTAAACTAGGCGAAGCGGTTATACCCTCTGTTACAAGAGCGACCGCAAAGCTAAACGAGGCTATGGATGGTATGGGGGATAATTTAGCGGAGGTAGCCGAGATACTGGCAGAGGGGATAGTAGATGCGTTTGTATGGATGGTTGATAACTCTGATAAGGTAATAGCAGGGCTTAAAGGCATAGGTGCTGCAATCCTAACAAAAAAGGTAGGGGATGGGATAGCATATATTATAAAAGCATATAAAACCCTAACAGATACAACAAAGGAAGCTACAGCTGCACAGCTAGCTTTTAATGCTACAACCAAAGTAAATGTATATGCGGCTATAGCTAGTGCAATTATAGGAATTAGTACAGCCCTATTCTCTTATGCAAAGAGCGCCAAGGAAGCAGCTCTAGAGTCAAATGAGTTATATCAGACAACAAAAAAATTACATGAAGAAACTAAAAAGCTCAACGATGAAATCACTAAAGGTATAGAGGACAGACAAAAAGAAGTAGATGAGCTAGAAAACAAATATGAGACAGTAAGGAGATTGTCAAATACTTTATATGAGCTTGCTGATAAGGAATTAAAGTCAAATTCCGAAAAGGCACAGATGATCTCTTTGGTTGAGCAAATTAACAAGCTAATGCCAGATATGAATCTTGTGTTAGATGAAAACACGTGGATGCTAAACAAAAACACTCAAGAAGTACAGGGCTTAATAGATGCTAATCTAGAATTGCAGAGAGTACAGCTTGCAGGGCAGAAGATAGCAGAGACAGAGTTAAGTATCTTAAAAACCGAAAAAGAGATTGCTGTTCTGGAAGATAAAAACAAGCTTCTTAAAGATGAGCTTGAAACATATAAGGAACTGGAAAAACAAGCCACCAAAACCGCTAATCGATGGGATAGGCCATCAGCGAGTTCGATATCGGCAAATAACTATAAAAAGGAAATCAAGATACGAACAGACTTGCTAAAAGAAAATCAAAAACAAGTAGATGGCTTAAATACTAGCCTAGAGCAACTTACAAGCGAGTATGACACCTACATGAAGTATATAGGAGATCATTCGATCATTGATGAGACTACAAAATCGCTTGATAGTTTTAATGAAAAGTACAAAAAATATCTAGACGAACAAACACAAGCCGAAATAGGTACTCTAGAGGACAGACAAAAGCAAATAAATAAGATTTATGACCAAACCTCAAAAGAACTTGACAAGCAACTTAAAGCCGAGGAAAGAGCCTTTGCTAAATCTCAACAAAAGCGAGTTGAGGAAGTCCAAAAAGCACAGGAAAAAGAGCTTGCCGAAGTTGAGAAAACCCATAAAGCAAAGTTAGAGTTGCTGAACGAGGAATATCTACAGAAGATTAAGACGGTTGACGAGGACAGATATAAAGAGCTTAAAAAGGTACAGGATGAAATAGATGCCATTGACAATCAGCAAGAAGCAGAGGATAGAGCGTTACAGGCTAGAGAGGAAGCCGAAAAGAGAGCCGAACTACAGGCAAGGGTAGAAAGTGCTAAGACCATTGAGGAAAGGATGGAGGCACAAAAGGAGCTACAAAAGCATGATGAAAGAGTTGCTAAGGAACGGTTAAAAAGCGAAAGAACTCTACAGAAAAACATCCTCAAGGAGCAGAAGGAAACTATCAACAAAAGCTTTGATGAAAAAGTCAATGCCATCAAGGAAGAACAGAAAAAAGAACAGGAAAAATTAGCCGAACAGCTTAAGAATGAGAAAGAGGCTATCTCAGAACGATATAAATTAAGACTTGAAGCTTTAAAAGAAGAACAAGAATTAGAAAAGGATGCCTTTAGAGATAGACAGAACGAGTACAAAGAATATCTAAGGGAGCAAAAAGAACTTGCTATTGCTAACTCAAAAGAAATCTATGAGGCTGACCTTGCTAAGTTTAAAATGAATCAAGCTTTAAAATACGAGGAAACCGTATCAAGTGAAGCGCAAATGCGAAAGGCCATCCAAGAACACGCCTATAAAAACATGCAACCAGGCACAGCAAGGGATACAATCTTAAGAACAAACGACTTAGAGGAAATGCTTAAATATTATAACCCATCTAGTGCAATAAAATCCTCTGTACCACAATCGCAATCCATAGACTATAACTTAATCGAGGAAGCAATAGCAAGAGGAATGAAAAAAGCAGATATAGATATATATCTTGATAAGAAAATGGTTGGAAGTTTTGTTGAAGGCAAAGTCAATAGTATGATTAGAAGATAGGAGAAGCATATGCTAGACAAAGAATATATAAAAGCACTAAGGAGAATTCGCCTTTATAACTATACTTTATTAGATAAACCCTATACTAAAAATATTGAAATAAGTATAGATAAGTTGAAAATTTCTTGTGATGGCATCCGGTTAGGTGGGTTGTTATTCAATGGTCCAAAGGGTGTAGAAAACATTATTAATATAATTACAGCTCTGACAGTTGAGCATATTAAAAAAGTGTTTAGTATTCCAATATATGATGAATATAAAGAGTTGGCAGAAACTCGCATATGGAGCTTACAGCATACTGTTGATTATAAAAGGATTATAGACAAGCTATTTGAGTATGCGATGAAGGGAAATGCTAAAAAGGTTGAATATAGCTTAGAGGAATTACAAAAGTACATACATGATATGTTAGAGGATAATTGGATAGCAAAGTAATGGCAACAAGATATCTCAAGGGGGTAACTTAAAGTTACACCCTTGATGTAAATATCGGAGGTGCGGATAATGACAAATGAGGAACTTGTAGAGCAGATACAGAGAGGAATTAATCAATCTGATAATATAGAACAACTCTATCAGCAGAACCGTGGTTATATCTTTAAAATAGCTAAAAGGTATGATCATGTGTGCGATATAGAGGACTTAATGCAAGAGGCCTATTTTGGATTATATGAAGCGGTACAGAGGTATGAGAACACAGCAGGGGTTTTATTTATGTCATACGCTGGTTATTGGATTAAACAGGCCATTAAAAGATATCTAGAGAATAATGGATTGACTGTTAGAATACCTAGTCATCTATACAATAAGGTTATGCGTTATAAAAAGCTTATTTCGACCTTTGAAATGCAATTAGGGAGAAAGCCACTTGATAATGAATTGAGAGCGTGCTTAGAGGTAGGTCAGCAAGCCTTAGATGGCATCAAGAAAGCTTACCATGATTTTTATAATATGAAATCCCTTGACGAAGTAATACCCAGTACAGACGATGAATTGAAGCTTGGTGAGGCTATACTTGATCCAGATATAGATATTGAAAATAATGTTATTGATGGTATGATGGAAAACCGCATTCAAAGAGAACTATGGCAGATAGTAAAGGACAATACAACAGATAAAGAGAATGAGGTTATTATTTGCAGATTCGAAAAAGATATGTCTCTTGCAAAAACAGGCGAAGAATTTGGAATTACCAGAGAGGGAATAAGAAAAATTGAAGCTAAAGCATTAAGAAAACTAAGGCATCCAAGGGTTAGAAAGGAACTAGAAGAGAAATTCGAAGTAAACTATGCTAAGGCATACAGGGGAAGTATAAGCGGTTTTAAAAATACCGGAACTTCTATAATTGAATACATAGCTTTATGTAATTTGGAATTACAGGGTATTAAATGATTGCTATATATGTGCTAGAACGCATAGAATTAAGTTTTAGGCATAATAAAACCATACAAGCAAGGCTTTACATACATAAAACCTTAAAATGCCTGTACGGTCAAAATACGAGGTCAATATTTAAAACTATTATTGTATCTCTGGATTATCTGATCTACCGGTTAGGTAGTCCAGGGATACATTAAAATAGTCAGCTAGAGATATAAGAGTAGATGCAGAGGGTTCACGTTCAGCACGCTCATAATATTGGTAGGTACGCAAAGCTATATTACAGCCTTTAGCAATATCTTTTTGTAATAGTTTTCTTTCGGTTTTTAATTGTATTAATCGTTCACTAAGTTTTGACATAAATATTCCTCGAATCTTTTTATTTTATACTTGACATGCACAAAACGGCACGTTAAAATATTCATATAAGAAGCACAAAACGGCATGTTAAGAAAGGAAGTGATAAGTTGAATAATCTTAAAAAAGCACGCTTAAGCAGAAACATGACGCAAGATGAACTAGCTCATATATTAGGTATTACAGTTAGAACATACCAATACATAGAGCATGGCCAACGTAAACCATCATATGATGTAATTCTTAAGCTGCAAGAACTATTTAATAGTGATATCAGTACTCTATTATCAGAAACATCTGATATAGACTAATTGTATCACATGGAAAGATATCTGAAAAGAAGGGAGATGAAAAATTGAGCAATCTAGAATGCCAGGAAATGATGAATAATATAATTGCTAACGAAGAAAAAAGGCTTAATGTAAACAGTCAAGAATTTCTTGAAAAACACCTTGAGATTATGGATGCAATAGATAGGCAGCTTAATAAGGATTTAATGATGGAACAGCGAGAAACAATGTAAAAGCCCTGTACTTTTCGCAGAAGTACAAGGCCTAATGTAACCCAACTAACCACAGTCGGAACATCTTAAAATAAATATACCATAGATGAAACTTCGACGCAAGAGAAAAGGAGTTAAGCGATATGAATAGAACAATGTTAAGTCAAGAGGAAAAACAAATGGTTAAAAATGCGTTTGATAAAAACCCTGTATTAGCAGAAAAAATATGTAATCTTTCAGTTGAAGAGATAACCCTAATATCTAGCATGATGGAAGCAAAAACAATTGTCAATAAGCAATATTTTCCTAATGATGAAGAAATTGAAACCATAGAATTTATACTTGGAAAAGATATGGACTTTAATATGTTTTGGGATGCTTCAATGATTTATAATTATGGTCGTATGCAAGGAATAAGGGCTGAAAGAGCCAAGCGGAAAGCGAGGGTGTGCTAATGGATGGAATGCTTATGCATAAAGATTTTATGCAATATGTATATGCGAGAATTGAAAAGGCTTTGACAGAGAATAAGGAATATATGGAGCTAGAGAGTGACAAAGAAGCAGATCCAGAGGAAGTACAGTGCAAAGCAGAGGAATTATGTTATATGTAGGGTTATAAGGACGCATTGAATTTATTTAGATAAAGGTATACGGAAAGGCTGGTAAGTAAAGTTACTACCCTTTACACTAAGAAAGGAGCTGATACAATGGCATTTGACTTAAGCGGTAAAAGGCTACCAGAAGGGATAACTCAAAGAGCAGATGGCAGATACATGGGGCGGTTTCGGCATGGTGGTGATAGATATACTGTTTATGATAACGACCTAAGAGAAGTTAAAAAGAAATATGCTAATCTAAAATACGAGGTTGAACATGGCTTATTTGCTAAACAGGACAATATAACAGTTTCCGGATGGTTTGATATATGGATGAAAGAATATAAAGAGCCTACAGTCAAACAAGGAACAGTAGGGGTATATAGAGATAACTTTAGATCATATATTGAAAAGCCACTAGGTAGAAAGAAACTTAAAGATATTCGACCAGAGCATATTCAGAGGATTTACAATAATTTAAATAGAAAAGGATATTCAAGAAATACGATAGAGCTTGTATCGGTTGTATTAAGTGGTATGTATAAGCAGGCATTAAAAAACAAAGTCATTATTGAAAACCCTGTACCATTGGCTACTCTTCCTAAAATATCAGAGCATAAGGAGCCAAGAGTAATGACTGTTGAAGAACAACGAATATTTCTTGAATGTGCGAAAGATAGCTACCTTAACGACCTGTTTATATTGGCACTTGCTACAGGAATGAGAAGCGGAGAATTAAGGGGATTACAATGGCAGGACGTTGACTTTAAAGACAAGACTATTCATATAAAAAATACATTGGTTTATGTGAATAAGGATTACTTACTTGATACACCTAAAACACCAACAAGCAGGAGAGATATTCCCTTAATAGATAATGCAGTAGCAGTTTTAAAGCGTCAGAAGCTTAAACAATCAGAAAACAGAATGTTGCTAGGGGATAAGTGGAAGAATAAAGAAGGGCTTGAAAACCTTGTATTTACGACCATGACAGGCTATCCAATAAATAGGGATATGTTAAAACAGGAGTTAAACAGAGTTGTTGCAGAAATTCAGAAAGAACATAAAGAATTTAAGCATATTACACCGCATACATTCAGACATACATTCGCTACCAGGTGTATTGAAAATGGTATGCCACCACAAGTGTTAAAAACCATCTTAGGACACAGCAAGCTATCAATGACAATGGATTTATACAGTCATGTATTACCGAATACTAAGGCAACAGAGATACAAAAAATTGCTAATTTGTTTTAATTTATAAGCCACTCTTCACAGGGTGGTTTATTTTTTTATGTAGGGTGGGTGTAAAATGGGTGTAAAACATGAAAATATTATTATATTTCTTAATATTTCTAATAAATAGAAAGCCTTGAAACACCGATAAACAGGGCATTAAAACAGAAAGCCCATCATAAAAATGACAGGCTTCCGCTAAAAAGGGGAGGATAAGTATTTAACTTTTCTTTAGTAAACATAATTGGAGGGGGAGTCCAATTATGAAAGAGCATACGCATTTATCCCATA
>JGI24709J26583_10002941_pt1 | contig 13655 bp, 8 predicted proteins | sample BioPla2DNA1_FD_26583 | JGI IMG/M metagenome (IMG submission 26583) | reverse complement strand
AAGCTTTGCCGAGTGACGACAGAAAAGGCGCGTCTGCGAATTTCAAGGGCGAGAGCAGAGCTGAGCTTGCTCAAGCTTTGCCGAGTGACGACAGAAAAGGCTGCGAAGCAGAACGTTCAAGTGAAAATGTGCAATGAATTGGTAAGCGAATGAAAACAACCGTTTTCAGGGCAGGAGTTAGAGCGCTATTATTCCTGTTTCTGATAACTTTTCATGCGCTGTTGATTACCTGTTCAAGTGAAGACCCCATCGTGGATGATAATAATGGTGGGTCGCAGCAGGGGGAGGAGCCTTTACCTCCTCCTCCCTCTCCCTACTCAGCCGGGATAAGTTCCGGTAGCACCGGCTTACCCGGCGGGAGTGGGGTGATTACATCAGAGTTCTCTGATTTCGTCAACGGGAATGATGTGAGCCGGATGGCCGATCAGAATCCGAAGAGCATGATGGAGTTGCCCCACACCTCTTTCTACGTGATTTGGGCGGGCAGCAAGCCTTCTTTCGTGAATCAATACATGCTTACTTCGGGCGGAAGCTCCCGCGATGGCGATCCCACCCGATGGGCATTGTACGGCTCAAACGATAAGAAAGANTGGAAGCTGCTGGATGAGCAGGGCAATCAGCACTTTTCTTCCGNGGGCGAGACGAAGGTCTATCCCATNTTGAATGAAGATCAGTACACCTTTTACAAGCTGGAAATTAAAGGGAACAGGGGNGGCAAGGTGACGCGCCTCGCCGAGTGGGCGATGAACATCTACACCGTGGAGACTGAATGGGGTGAGTTGTTGCCCCAATTCGCCTTTCACGATAAGGGCAAAGGGGTGGAAAACATTATGGATGGAGACCCTAAAACCGTTTATTCTATCCCATTCAGATCATTTCACGTGCAGTGGAACGTGAAGGAGCCGACCTATTATAACCACTATTTCATTATCTCCTCACCGGGCAGCCCTGAAAGCGATCCTTCGTCATGGGTTCTGCACGGCTCCGTGAACAACACGTACTGGGTGAAATTGGACGAGCAGGAGGGCCAGCGGTTCACCGAGCGGGGTGATACCCTGATTTTCCCGTTTGAAAACGATAACACGTTTAAGTTTTTCAAGCTGGAGGTTACCGGCAACCGAGGTGGCAAGCAGACCAGCATCGCCGAGTGGGGGCTACAGGTGATTTACACGGGGATTGAGGATCTGATGGTGCATTCATCGGGCTCTTCTTACTCCTCTCAAACGCCCATGGGCAACCATTACGCGAATCGGCACGTGACTACTGACGCGGACAGGGTCTGGTTTCTTGATTCTTCTAACGAGCCGCCCGCCCCCGGGCATGTCTCGCACCTTCAACTGAAGGAGTTCCCCGTGACGCTCTACCCCTTTGGTGACCCGTCGCCTGCCGATGTCAACCAGCACGTCATCGGCAACTGCGGGGGCCTTGCGGCGTTGGCCTCCATGGCTTACGTCTATCCCAACTTCGTGAAGAGTTTGATTACCGATAACGGGAACAACAGTTACACCGTGAAGATGTTCGACCCGCAAGGGAAGCCGTTGCAGGTAACGGTGAGTAATAAATTCCTCACGGGGAACGGCCATAATATCGACGCGGTATCGGGCAAGAATAACACCGCCACGTGGGCAACTGTGTTGGAGAAGGCGATCATGAAGTACAACGTGATTTACAAGGTGAACCCCGACATCGGGGGGATTGGGAGCGAACACGTGGTTCCCCTGTTTACCGGCGATGGCAATAGCTTCGCGTTCAGCCCCGGCAAGCTTACCGCACGTGAATTGGCGCGGGTAGTTAACGTCTGCCTCGATCAGGGTAAACTCATGATTGGCGGCTTCAACCGCGCGGGACTTCCGGTAGACAACAGTGAAACCGTTAAGGCGCATGCCTATACCATTATGCTCTCTGCAGATAAGGGTGCCCTCTTCGCAATGCGTAACCCGTGGGGAGGTAATCCCAAGGTGGATGGATCTCTGGATGGCGTGTTGAATATCCCTGATGACGGGGTCATACCGCCCACCATCGACTTCAGGATTGTTGACCCCGGTATCGCCGTGGAGTATGGCGATAGTAAACCGGTGCCTTACGCGCCACCGGCATCGGCCTTGAGTGGTTCAGCCATAAAGATGAGGGTGGCGAGTTACCTGCTGGAGTAGGGATATACGTTAAGTGCAAATTTAAGTGTAGAATAGGGAAAGATGTCAGTTTTGATTTTCAATTAATATTTTCTTTTCAGGGAATACCCAAAGGGAATTAATAGCTAACTAATTCATTACAGAGTAGTTGGCTATTTTGTTAACTGCTGATTTTCCGAACGTATTTTTTTCAATTCGATTTTCTTTGATATTTTCCAAAGCTGAGTAAACTATAGAAAATCGTATAGACTGGGTTTAGTCAAACTATTATATCCGTTAGAATCTGTTTGATGTCAATGTGTTGTATGCATTTCATCGTTTTAGAATATCGAGCAACTAAACTTATCCAGTCGCTAATTTTACTTTCATCTGAGGTTGGTTCTTCCCAATACTCTGCAAGTTCAAATGCTGGGGTTTGCAGTAAAACTTCGCTAATATGGTGGGCGTTTTCGTACAAGTTCCCGAAAATCTTCGGAACTTCATGAATTTCCCCTTCAATTTTCAGCTTTGCTCTTCCTCCTGCTGAGAATGAATCGCGGACGTTTGGACAAACGACAGTTTTTCTGGTAGTTAGCCAAATAGCTAGACGTCCGTACTTTTTATTACTACTCCCAAAAAGTTCAGGAAAGTATGCCATCGCTTGATGTGTTAATTCCTGTCGTTCTGATGCTGCGAGGTTATTCCAAATTCTGATGATAATGTTGCTCGCTTTACTGGTATTCTCGACATCCATCCACCAAAGTTCTTCACCTGGCTTCAGTTTGCTTTTGTAATAGTTGACAATTGGTCTAATTGGATCATCCATTTTTCGCAGTTTATCATATGGCATATTGATTTTGTTAAAAATGGTTTCACCATTCTTTAAATTCATATCTATTAAATAGCGGGGTGAGTGTGTTACAACAACCTCTGATAAAACTTCTTCATATGGGCGGCATCGAAATTCTATTGGGGTTGCTAATTTTGCAAACAACAAAAAAACACGTTCAACATTGTGTACTCTGGTTGTTTCTAAAACGCTATTTCCTGTTGATTTCCAATGATTTTGTCGTGTTGTTTTAATTTCGATACCATAATAGTTTTTAGCAGTGATGTCTGGAAATTTCTGTCCGCCAATCAGTTTAATAGAGCCTTCAAATGGAGTATTCTTTGCCATTTCTTCCATTACATTCTTAACGAAAGGTTCCAAGTCCCTACCCGATAATTGGCTGACTTTTCTTGAATCATTTTGGGCAAGATAATTTAACCTTTCTATTGTCGAGTTCATTAGTGAATCAAAATCACTTCTGTTAGGTTCTGGGTTTATTGAGACTATCATTTTCTATTTCTTGAAATATATATTCCAGACCTCCTCAATTCTTCTAGCCAAATGGTAGGCTAACAGGGGCGGTACAGCGTTGCCGATAATTTTATACGCTTGTGATGGGCTGACCAGGAAGGAGCCTTTTCTTCCCTTTTCGTTCTTGATCACGAAATCGTAGTCGGGCGGAAAGGTCTGTATTAAAGCACACTCCCTCACCGTTAGCCTTCTCTCTTTCATGCCTTTTTTTAGCTCAGAGTCGATGACACCCCCGTTCTCTTTGGAGAGCCTTCGAAACTCGATGTTCCCGTGATGTTCGGAGCGAATAGTTGGAGAGATCCCATCTGGATTGATTTCGATCTGTCCCTGGCAATGAGTGCCCATGAACTTCGCTCTTGAATAATGTTTTTGAGACAAATCGTTGGATAGCTCAGGTTCTTCTACATGCTTAAACAGCTCTTTTAGTGGCACGAAAGGCTTTAAATGTGCTCCTTTAGCCGTGAATGCATGCGTGGGGTTGGGGTATGGGTTGTATCGTTCTGGCACCTTTTCCTTTTCCAACTCTTTTAAGGCTGTTTTTCGTAGCGAGGCTTTTTTTATGCCTATAAAAATCACCCTTTCCCTCGACTGGGGCACCCCATAGTCAGCTGAGTGTAAGACCCGCGGGTCGAGCACGATATACCCGTTTTCACCGGCCGAGGAGAAATCGTTCTGAATGATTGTTTTCACATCCCCCAGGTTGACTAATCCCTTTACATTCTCTGCGATGAAGATTTTGGGTCGTGTGATCTCGATCACCTCTTTCATCCACATGTAGAGCTGTCCCCGAGTTTCCACGGAGGCCGTGTGGTCATCGACATGCTCGTTCAGGTGGTTTTTTTTGGAATGAAAACCATCGCGTTTGCCAGCGATGCTAAAGTCTTGGCAGGGGAATCCCCCAGTCACAACATCTACCTCTTCAGGAAAAACAGGTTGACCGTTTCGGTGCATCTTGACCAAATCCACGATGCTTTCCTCGTGAAAGTTCTTAGGATCGTGTCCCCGTTTAGAGAAATAGCTCACCCAAGCATTTCTTGCATCCTTCAAAATATCGTTGGCGAAGACGGTTTCAAACTTCGTATTTTCAAGCTGAACAAACCCGTTATTTAAGTTTTTAGCTATGAAATGGGGGGTTAGTTTTTCGTTTATAGACTCTTCCAAGACGGCGAAACCGCCTTCAAAGCCTAAATCCATGCCACCACAACCTGAAAAAAGAGAAAGCACGCTCAATGTCTCTTTCCGTTTTGATTTTGTATTATTGTTCACCTGTTTTATAGTTTCAGTATCCCCTTTAGTAATCTTTTTCCACATCACTTACATTCTCGGTTTCGTACATCAAATATACGTTCTCGTTTTGGATTCCACAAGTCACGAGCTTCTTGGTGCTTTAAAAAAGCTTCAGGTTATAAGCATATTTATAGTCTATAGGTTGTGATTTTCGGTATATGTTCTCCGTCCACGCTTCTTCTTGATGGCTAAGCTCGATGATTTCACGAGTGGAAAGGTATTTCAATTTTTCCTTTACTTCGTGAAGCGTTTTGATCTCTTCCGGGGTGAATGAGGAATCGTTGAAATTTTTATTTAACGTGTACTTTTCACCGACTCCCCCACTGGGAAAGGCTGTAAAACTAACATTTAAAACACCCTCTTTTACTAGTTTCTCGTAGATGGTGCTGAAGTTGTCCGGTACCGGTCCCATGTCTATGGCACAGTACGTAGCACCACTTATCGATCTGCCGTGAAGTTTATAAAAGGCGAAGTCCGCGTAAAAAAGCAACTTGTTTAACTTCGTTTTCCAAACACCGTTTCCTGTGCTGAAAAAGAGAATCATTTCGGTGAACTTGTCAAAATCAGGTAGGGAGTAACCGGTATAACGAGTACGAACTTTCCTTCCAAAAATGTAGTCCTGAATCGCATCCATTCTGCTATCTTCCTGTTTGATGAGTTTTTCTGCATTCGCTATTGCCTTGTTTTTCGACCGCTCATCGTCTATATCAGAAAGGTGTAACATCTCTAAGAATTTTTTCGGGTCTGCCGACATTTGAATTAATCGTCCATTGGCTTCGGTTGGTATTTCACCCGCTTCATACTGTCTATAGGTATTATCACCTAATCCCAAAACCTTCGACATTTTTATGGCGGGCAGCTTGTACTGTTTTCGAATAGCCTTAATATCTTCGGGGAAAGGGATGTTGTGTTTTTCCCTGTATTGATTCACGACTTGGTTATAATTCAAGTTAGCGAACGAGTCGTCTTCAAACTCCTGTCCCGAGTCAACGCAACGCCAAGTGTGAAACAACACGTCATACTCTTCTTTTCGAAAAGGTAACTTCTTCCATTCCTTGTTGATTACCATGTCTTTTCCTGTAGCCGGACTCTTCATGACCGCAACGTTATTTAATGAGTGAGTAAATTACTTGTAAGGGTAAATAATCGGATATTCTGCCTTATGAAAAGAGATACATATCAAATTTTTGTCTGTAACACTGAATTTTATATACACTTCTTTACCTTTCACTGTTTTCCCAAAAGAAAACATTTCAAATTGCTCAAGGTATTTCCCTTCTTCGACCCTGTAGAAATCCTCTGGTTGTAATTTCATGATAATTTCGGTTCGTTTGTTTCCAGGGATTTCTAATTCGAGCAATGTGCGTGCGTTTTTTTCACGATCATTCAAGTACAGAATGTTTAAAATACCCGATTTCACCCTAATCTTGATATCTTCCAAGAACCTTTCAACTTCTTGTTTCGATTTCATATTATACGATGCAAAATTATAAAGAATAGTTTAATTAAACAACTGAAATGTTGAAATAATGAGAAAAATAGTCAAAAAAACGATTAAATCGTTTTTTACGCTTTGGTTGGTCAGATGTCTATCGCAATTCTAGTTCCATTGTCGCGACTCGGTTACTTGACGGTTACAGCATCCGGTGAAGAGAGCTCTGTTCTGATATCCTTTTCGGGATCGAAAGGGAACCCATCTTCAAAGGTGTTGTTCTCGATAGTCACGTTGGCCACTTTTTCAAAAAAGAGGGGGTGGCTGTTCCAGTGGAACGGTTCAAATTCGCTGTTGGCCACCACGATGTTGTCGCGGAACAGCAGTCCATCGGTTGATTTGGCGTACACGAGGGGGCGATCGAACATGTTGAACCGGTTATTCTCGATCACGATGCCCGAATGGAAGAACTTCTGTTGCTCTTTCAGGTTGGGGATTTCGGGGTAGATGGAAATGACCGCGTTGGTAAATTGATAGGTCGCGGTGAGGGCGTTCACGAAGGTGTTGTTGCGGATCTGCACATCTCTACATGCTCCCGTCTCGTACCAGCCGTTACAGTCGCCGCACAACAAGATGGCCGTGCCGTGCGTGTGGTCGAACAGGTTGTTTTCGCACACCACCCGTTTGGGCGTGCTAAACAGTGCACCGCGTGCCCGGTTGTTGCGGATGATGTTGTCGGTGAAAACCACCTCAGGTGTCCACGTCAGGTTCTCGATACCGTATTTTCCGGTTTCTGCAATCTCTCCGGGTAGCGTATCGGTAAAGGTTATCTCGAACTCCTTGGCACCGAACTCGGTCGGTTTGTCAATCGCTTTGATCGTTTGTATGGTGGTAATGAACGGGTCACCCACCAACTCCATTTTCTCGCTCTCCACGAACTGCACGCTATCGCCCGGTTCGCCCCAAAGGAAGCCCCACGCTTGCGGGTGCATGTAACGGGCTTGTAGCGTATGGTCGTCTACCCGCTTGGTCACCCGCAGGTAGGTCCCGTGCACGTTGATGGCATCGTCTGCCATGCCTTCATACAGCCCGTTTTTAGATATAATTACCCCCTTGCAACCCGAAAAGTGGGTGGCATCGGCCTGTGCTGTGAAGTAGCGTGGGTCCCCTTCACCACGGAGGCAGACGTTGAATCCGTCGAGCGTGATCTCCTCGCTCATCTGCGCCAGCAGCCCCATCCCCTCGGCGTAGTGCAGCGTCACGTTCTCAAGGGTTACCTGGGAGCTCTCGCTCACGAAGATGCCCGGCGTGGGGCGGTGGTAGGAGCGTAGCGCATATCTTTCCCCCACGTTCACTTGCGCGGTTTGGCTCCAACCGGTTATCTTGAGCTTGTCCTCTCCAATCTTCTCCATCTTTTGACCATCGAAGCTGATATCCCCCCGCCGGTAGGTCAGCCTTCTATCTTCACGGAACCCCATCGATACGAACAGCGGGTTTTCATACCCTTCGCCCATGGCGATAAGGCGATTTTCGTTGTCAATCCTATGATGCCCGGGTGGGTATATCTCCGCTTCTACCTCGCCGCTCTCAGGGTTGACGGACAGGATGGTCAATTGGCGGAACGCCGGGATCTCGAAGTCGACCGAAAAGTTTTTCAGGGTGATGTTGCGGGAGTTAAGGATAGAGAAAGGGATCATTCGCCCGTGAAAGATAAATTCCGAGCCTTGCCCGTCGAGGGTCACGTTCTGCAGGTTCTCCAGAGCGAAGGCCACCGCTTTCGGGTTATCTTGATCGTGATTGGAGATGTAGTACTCGCGAGAGAACGCGCTGTCGGGGTAAAAGTGGTACTCCCCCTTGGGTATGGTAACGGTGACGTGTGCGGTGTCCGTCCGGGCTTGCAGCTGTTCGACCAGCTTAACGGCTCCCGACGATGCGTTTTCCCGCGTGTTGGGTTTCACGCCCAGCGAAAAGTGCGACGGTTTGAAAGTGCAGCTTACCAGAAGCAGAGAGGCGATAAGGAGGAAAGAAATTTTTTTACGCATATTTGTTGAACTTATTTTATACGTTTTCGTCGGTGTACTTATTCTCGTTTAATTTATTTGTATTGGACGGCAGCGGTTGTCTATACTCGCAGGCCTTGAAAAAGCAGGGTCAGTGCTTCTCGCTTGCGGTGGTCGACAAAGTCGGTGAGGTGGGATTGATCCAAATCGAGAAAATCCGTGATAATAGGAGCCATGAGGAACGAGAAAACCACCAGCGAGCCCACGTCCATAAGCAAATCCAATGGCTCTATATCGCGTATCACCCCCTGCGATATAGCTTTCTCTACTGACGCGCAAAACTGGTGGTAGACATCGTCCTGATGCGGCTTTTGCATGAACAGCTCCCGAAGTTGCTTCCTTCGCCTGGGGTTGGTAATCAGTTCGTTGAAAATAAAGTAAGGGATCTTGGGGTTTTGTATCATGAAGTTGAAGTAGACGTCGACCATGTTTTCCAACTTAGAGAAAAAATCCGTCTCCCTTTCCAAGGGCACCTTGATTTGCTCGAACAGCTGTTTAAATTTGCCCAGGAAGACTTTTTGAAAAAGGTTCTCCTTGGTACGGAAATAGTAATGCACCAGGGCTTGGTTACAACCGGCATCCTTAGCAATCGCGGTGGTGGAGGTACCCTTGAATCCCTTCTCGATGAAAAGTTTTTCTGCCGATGCAAGTATTTGCGATTCAGTGTTTGATGTATTATTCCTCATTCTCTCTCGTTTTTGTTTACTTCTTTGCAAAGATAGGCATTTTTAGTGCCGTATTGCATATTCATAATTAACATTTGCAGTCGGTTCTCCACGTTGGCGTAACTCGTGTCGGGGTCAAGGTCGAGCGGCAGGATAGAGATATCGGGGTAGCGCTCTTTTAACCTTTTTATCACGCCGCGACCACACACGTGGTTCGGCAGGCAGCCAAAAGGTTGCAAGATGACGTGCGAAGTAACGCCGCGTTCGGCGTAATAAGCTATATCGGCTGCCATGAGCCATCCCTCTCCGCAACTCAACGTGCCGGGGATAATATCTTTGACCCCCTCGTATAGTTTCGCCGGGCGAATTGCCTTTTCATATAACGGGTGTGCAACGGCAATTTTTTCGAGCGAGCGTTGCGTGTTGTCGAACAGCCAGGTAATCAAGTACGGGTATCTGGGTACATCGGCCTTGAAGTCGCGTCGGTGCCACATTTGGGCTAGAAAATCCTTCCGCAACTGGTCGATGACACGTGGGAAAACGGCCTCCATCCCGGTTTTTTCGAGGTAGCGCTCTATATCAAAATTGGAACCGGGATGATAGGTCACCAGCAGTTCACCTGTCACGAAAACCCTCGGTTTAGGGTGCTTCCGATCATGTTTCACCTCTTTTAAATCGTTGATGCAGCGTTGAAAGGTTTTTCTCGCGGCAGCAACCCCCTCTTTAATGGCTTTCGCGATGAGGCGAACACTTTTTTGTAGCCATCGGTCGGTGTCACCGGCCTGAAGTTCGTACGGGCGGACTTTCCGGCAAAGTTCGGTAAGGATGTCTAGCATCATAAAGCAGTTGACGGCTTCTATAATAGACGAGAGGTTTAATAAGGTCACGCCGGGATGGTTGTCTTTAGTGTCGTTTACATCGGTGGTGAGGATAGGTACACCGTTATAGCCGGCCGCGTCAAGCCCTTTGCGCAGAAGACCGGCGTAGTTCGATAACCGGCAGTCGCATTGAAACTTCACCATGCCCACCGCCACCTCATCTTGACGGTAGTTGCCGTCTTGTAACGCGGCTATCAACTCCCCGATGACCATCTGGCATGGGAAGCAGATGTCGTTGTGTACATATTTCTTCCCCAACTTGACTTGTCGTTCACCGCCCACGGGAACCCTCTGCACGCGGAAGCCTTGCTTTTCGAAGATGCTGTCCATCAACACCATCAGCTCGGCGGAAATGTTGGGAATCAGTACCGTGCGGGTTTTCTTGTCGTTGTTGTAGAATTTCACGGGGCTGGGTGCGGGGAGCGCGGCGGCATAGTGTTCCCGGTTTCCCCGATTCGTGATGGTTTCGATAAACGATTGAACACGAATACGTAAGGAGCCTGATGCCTCGCTCTCATCGATTTTGAGGATCAAGGGCGATTTGTTTCCACATTTTTTCATAATCCTGACAATCTCGTCCGAGAGAATGGCGTCGTGCCCGCAGCCGAAGCTGACCAGTTGCACGTATTCCAGCATGGGACTTTTTGCCGCTATAACCGCTCCGGCTAACATCCTCGTGTGAAAGTTGTTGGTGATCTCGATGCGGGTGTTCTGTAAATCCACCTCTTCCAACCCGGGTAGGGCATCCACGGGGATGACCGATAGCCCTTTCTCCGTGAAGAACTTAGAGACGTTGTGCGAGATGAACGGATCGCTGTGATAAGGTCGACCCGCTAAAACGATAACGGTGTTGTTTTCTTGTTCTGCCTCCCGAATCAGGCGGTTGGCTTCGGAGCGGAGCGTGGCTCTGAAACTCGCCAAGGCACTTTCAGCGGCCAGGTAGGCGCCCTTCGCCTCCTTTCGGGTGACGTTTAGGCTGTTGATGGCATACTCGCGAATTTGTCGCTTCCGGTCTTTTTCCGAAAACCAATGGAAGACGGGTGTGTCAAAGTGGATATGGTGTCGTTTTGCAGGGTCTTGGGCGTTCTTGACCACCATCGGGTAACCCATGATAATGGAACAGGTGTAGGGGCTCAGCTTATCCACCCCCTCGGGTGGGAGGTGCATCACGTAAGGCATAAAAATACGGTCTACCCTTTTTTCGGCCAACTCCTCGATATGGCCATGTACGATTTTTGCCGGAAAGCAGATGGTGTCGGAAGCTACGAATTGGATTCCTTTTTCGTAGATTGCCTGATTGCTCGGTGCTGAGAACAGCGTTTTGAATCCCAACGCCTTAAAGAACGTGCTCCAAAACGGCATGCTGTTCCAGAACTCCAACGTCCGGGGTAGACCGATGACCTCTTTTTTGTCGGTTGATACCTGTTCGCCGGGATACGCTTCGAACAGCATGCTTGCCCTTTTACGAAACAGGTTTGTCGCGGTTTTCCCGGTGGCCCTTGCCCTCTCGGCTTGGTTTTTTGTCTCGCGGTCAAGTTCAGCCCCTCGTTCGCACTTGTTTCCCATCACCCAGTATTTTCCTTTTGGGAAACGTGTTATGGTACGCAAGCAGTGATTGGCGCAACGTGAACAGGGCACACCCGATTCCGTTTTATATGCAAACTTACTCACCTCGTCGAAGCCGATGAAACGGCTCCCGGTTCCGGACAGGTAGCCATAATCCTCAACATGTTTCTTGGCAAGCAGGGCCACGCCCACGGCACCCATCTCACCGGGGTATGGGGCTAGTCGCACCTCTTTGTCGAGGTATTCCTCAAAGGCGCGTAGTACGGCCCGGTTGCGGAAGGTGCCGCCTTGTACCACGATATGGTTGCCCAAGGCATCGGGGTTGGTAATCCTAATCACTTTGTTGAAGACGTTCTCTACAATGGAGCGGCAAAGCCCGGCCATGATGTCGTCGGGCGACTTGCCGTTGCGTTGCTCGGTCACGATGCTGCTGGTCATAAAGACGGTACAACGGCTGCCCAGTTTGGCCGGGGAGGTTGACCGGAACGCCGCGGCCGCTATCTCCTCCACCGGGATCTTCATCGTGGTGGCGAAGTTTTCGAGAAAAGACCCGCACCCTGATGAGCAGGCTTCATTAAGCATAATATTGGTTATCACGCCGTTGTCTATCCATATGGCTTTCATGTCCTGCCCTCCGATATCCAAAAGGAACGTGGTGTCGGGGTAGTAATGCAGGGCGGCGTGGGCGTGAGCCACGGTCTCCACGATGTGATAATCCGCCCCGAAAGCGTTTGCCGTCATGATCTCGCCGTATCCCGTGGTGCCAAGGCCATGGACCTTCAGCTCAACGCCCTTTTTTTTGTACTTGTCGTGAACCGCTGTCAGCCCCTGTTTTAACACATCCAGGGGTTTGCCAAGGTTGTTGGCGTAAAAGCGTTCAATTACCCGCTCTTTCTCGTCTATCAAGGCGAATTTTGAAGTCGTACTACCCGAGTCGATGCCCAGGTAGACGTTCAGTACCCCACTTCGGGGGGCTGGCACCGCGTCCACGCGCAACTCCTTGTCGTGCCTTTCGGTGAATTCGGTGTAACTCTTTTTACTGTTGAAGAGAGGCGGCTCATTACACGAGGGCACTTCTTTCGTTTCAGCGGTTTTTAAGTTTTCCAGAAGTTCATCAATCGTGAAACTGTTTTCATCCTCCCTGTTCCGGAACTGTTCGATGGAAAGTGCGGCACCATAGGCAACGATGGTTTCCGGGTGCTTCGGGATGATAATCTCGTGCTCTTCAAGCTGGAGTCGCTCCGCGAAGACGCGTACTAATTGTTTGTTGAAAGTTAACGGTCCCCCCTCGAAGATAATGGGAGGAGCGAGTTCCAAACCCTGGGAAAGACCTCCAATGGTCTGTTTCGCGATCGCGTGAAACGTGGAAAGGGCAATGTCGGCATGCGCGGCACCTTGAATCAACAAGGGCTGGATATCCGTCTTCGCGAATACGCCACAACGACCTGAGATGTCGTAAACCCTTGTGGCTTGAGCGGCGAGTGCGTCAAACTCAGAGGGTTGAACATCCAGTAGCTGGGCGATTTCATCAATGAAGGCACCGGTGCCCCCCGCGCAGTTGCCATTCATGCGCATATCGGAAACCTTTAGTCGCCCATCGTGTTCATCTTGATGGAAAAAAATGACCTTGGCATCCTGTCCGCCCAGTTCAATCGCGGTTCGGGTCTCGGGGTAAAGGTAACACACGGCGGCAGCATTGGCTACCACCTCTTGAATGAAAGGCACCTGTATCTTCTTGGCGACCGGTTTCCCGCCCGAACCACAAATGGCTACTTTAAAAGTATCTGAGGGAAACTCTTGGCGCAGTTCGTCTAGCAATTGAATGATCGTACGAACCTGCAGGGAGTAGTGTCGGACATATTTCGTGTATAACAGCTGATTATCGGTTGGCGATAGTACGGCAATTTTGACGGTAGTAGATCCGATGTCAATGCCTAAATGTTTCATCTTAAGCCTCCAGCAATGTCCGAAACCTCAAAAGCGTAATCCAGCGGTCGACCGTACGCCCGTTCGTAGGCGTTTTTTTTCTGCTCGTAATCGATGAGCGACATGCGTTTGGCATCAGCTTTTGGGTCTAACGTGGGGTCAGGTGTTATAACAGGCAGGATATGAACGAAATAGCGTGTATTCCATATGCCGAAAAAAGTACGTTCATCCCGGATTTCCACGAAACAGGGCAAAATGGGCACGTTGATTTTGGCGGCGTAAAAGTAGGCTCCCAGCTTTAGCGGTCGCGGCTTGCGGTAATTGCGCCACATCTCCTGCTCGGGGTAGATGAGTATATAATTGTTCTTTT
>JGI24709J26583_10002939_pt1 | contig 13660 bp, 8 predicted proteins | sample BioPla2DNA1_FD_26583 | JGI IMG/M metagenome (IMG submission 26583) | reverse complement strand
GTTAACAGGCTTTCGGACAAGACATCATTTTGAAACAAAATACAGACATAGAAAAAACAGACAGGTCAGGTGAAATAGTGGTCACCGGTGCCCGTGTTCACAACTTAAAAAACATCAATGTATCCATACCCCGCAATGCGCTGACTGTCATAACCGGACTGAGCGGCAGCGGCAAATCTTCCCTGGCTTTCGATACGATATACGCCGAGGGGCAACGTCGTTACATAGAGACTTTTTCGGCATATGCCCGTAACTTCTTGGGCAATTTGGAAAGACCGGATGTTGATAAGATTACCGGACTAAGCCCCGTCATTTCCATCGAGCAAAAAACAACCAACAAAAATCCTCGTTCTACGGTGGGAACGACCACTGAAATTTATGATTTTCTCAGGTTGTTATATGCACGTGCAGGTGAGGCCTTTTCCTACCTTACCGGAGAGAAAATGGTCAGATATTCTGAAGAGCAAATTCTTGAACTTATCGCCAAAGAGTATAAAGGTAAAAAAATCATGCTCTTAGCTCCCTTGGTAAAAGGACGCAAGGGACATTACAAAGAATTATTTGAAACCACCCGTAAAAAAGGTTATTTGCATGTACGCATTGATGGTGACATACAAGAACTTAGCTATGGGTTGAAAGTTGACAGGTATAAAATCCACGATATTGAGTTGGTAATCGACCGGATCATTGTGCAGGACAGCAATCGACAACGTCTTTCAAAATCATTAAAGCAAGGTATGCAACAGGGTGATGGCATCATCATGATATTGGATGTTGAAGCTGACTCAATCAGGTACTTCAGTAAGAACCTGATGTGTCCGACCACCGGTATTTCGTACAACGAACCCGCACCGCATAATTTCTCTTTCAATTCACCCCACGGAGCTTGCCCGACTTGCAAAGGCTTAGGCTTTATCAACGAAATTGACATTGAAAAAATCATCCCAAATCCATCTCTCAGCATTTATAACGGCGCCATTGTTCCATTGGGAAAACATAAAAACTCGGTTATATATTGGCAGATTGAGGCAATCCTGGAGAAATATGACTGTCATATTAAGATGCCGGTAACCGAAATACCAAAAGAGGCAATGGATGAGATTCTGAATGGAACTGACGAAAGATTGAAAATCAAAAATCAATCTTTGGGTGATTCAAATTATTTTCTCAATTACGACGGCATCATCAAATACATTGAGATGCAGCAAGATCGGGATGCATCTGCCACTGAGCAAAAATGGGCAAATCAGTTTTCTCAAGAAATTATTTGTCCGGCATGTAAAGGTACGAGACTAAAAAAAGAATCTTTATATTTTAAAATTCACGACAAAAATATTGCTGAATTGGCCAAAATGGATATAGATGAATTACATGAATGGATATCCCANGTGGAGCAATATNTGTCAGAAAAACAAAGGACCATAGCCGTCGAAATTTTAAAAGAAATCAAACANCGCCTTCNATTTTTGATNAATGTAGGCCTGGACTATTTATCTTTGAACCGAAATTCTTATTCATTGTCCGGGGGTGAAAGTCAACGCATTCGTTTGGCAACACAGATCGGGACCCAATTAGTCAATGTGCTTTACATCCTGGATGAACCGAGCATCGGACTACACCAGCGTGACAATCAAAAGTTGATCAAATCACTTAAGCAGTTGCGCGACAGCGGTAACTCCATCATCGTTGTGGAACACGACAAGGAAATGATGCTGTCGGCTGATTTTTTAATAGATTTAGGTCCGGGTGCGGGGCGACTTGGCGGCAATGTGGTTTATGCCGGCAGTCCGGAAGGCATCTTAAAATCGAATTCACTCACGGCATCTTATCTCAACGGTAAAGAAAAAATCGAGATCCCATCGAAGATACGTCCCGGATCCGGTAAACTTTTAACCATCAAAGGTGCCTGCGGAAACAATCTGAAGAATATTGACGTAAGCTTTCCTTTAGGTAAAATGATTTGTGTGACCGGTGTATCGGGAAGCGGAAAATCAACACTGATCAACAGCACCTTACAGCCTATTTTAAGTCAGCATTTCTACTCCTCTTTGAAAGATCCTCTTGGCTATCGATCAGTGGAGGGCATTGAGAATATCGACAAGGTTGTTATGGTCGATCAATCCCCCATAGGAAGGTCACCACGTTCCAATCCGGTAACCTACACCGGAGTCTTTTCCGAGATAAGAAATCTATTTGTATCTTTACCGGAAGCTAAAATCCGCGCTTATAAACCCGGAAGATTTTCCTTCAACACCGTCGGAGGGCGCTGTGAAGTATGTAGTGGCAATGGTTACAAAACCATCGAAATGAATTTTCTGCCCGATGTGCATGTAACTTGCGAAAGTTGTGGAGGGAAAAGATATAACAAAGAAACTCTGGAAATCAGATTCAAAGGGAAATCCATTGCCGACGTGCTAAACATGACAATCAATCAGGCCGTTGATTTCTTCGAGAATCAACCTAGAATTTTAAATAAAATAAAAACTTTAAAAGAAGTCGGATTAGGATACATTAAACTGGGACAACCAAGCACAACCCTCTCCGGAGGCGAGAGCCAGCGCGTAAAGCTAGCGGCGGAACTCTCGAAAAAAGACACTGGAAACACCTTGTATTTACTGGATGAGCCAACAACAGGGTTGCACTTTGAAGATATCCGCGTACTTTTATCCGTTTTGAATCGTTTGACAGACAGGGGGAATACGATAATCATCATAGAACATAATATGGATGTTATCAAGGTTTGCGACCATATTATTGATATAGGTCCGGGCGGCGGACGAGAGGGAGGACAAATTATTTGTTCCGGAACACCTCAGGAAGTCGCTAATAACCCCAACAGTAAAACGGGGGAATATTTGAAGAGGGAGTTAGAAGGCAGTTGATAGTAGCGAGTTCCGCGTTCCGGGTTCCGGGGTAGCGGGTTCCGAGGTCGGAAGATTGCAAATTATGAAGTTAATTTCTCGAGCGAAGCGGGCACAGTCTTGACTTTTTTTTGCTTCGGTCAAGACAAAAAAATGAAGAAAGTGTGAATTTGCAGGCAATAAGAACTTATATTAAGCATTGAAGTGGAAGAAATTATTAAATACATCATTAGGTTTTTGGTTGGGGACCATGTTTCTGAAGATATTGCCGAATTAATCGGTTATACTTCAAAAGAAGAAGATTATGCTCAATATAAATTGGTCATCAAACCTTCAGAATTCTTTGAAGATGGAATTTACGGAACACAAGACAGTCTCCCGAAACTACCACTCAAATTGTGGGAAGAGACACCCGTTCTTTTTGGGGAACCTACTGAGGAAATGGTTGGGAATACGCTTGTATTACATGCGGATATTGTTGCAGGCACCTACTTCCTCATCTCAAGATATGAGGAAATGGTGCGTCGTGACGTTCGTGATGCTCACCGACGATTTCCGGGCAAAGAGTCTTTACCCTACAGGGCGGGCTTTATTGACCGCCCCATCATTGAGGAATGGGGGGCAATACTGCGACAGAAATTAAGGGAAACAGGAATTGAAGTCAACGACCCCCCTCGTAAAATAAACAAAGTCTACTTAACGCATGATGTTGACCAACTGGCTCATTACAGAAGCATCCGCGGCATGATGGGCGGAATTCTGCGAGGTATCAGGCGACCAAAAGAAGCTAAACAGGCTATTAAAAGTTATTTTGGAGGATTGATTTTTGACCCTTGGTACACCTTTCCGTATCTTTTTAAATTAGATACCGAGCTTCAAAAAAAAATGAGTAAGGAAGGTTGTGAAATTATCACTTTTATCCGATCTCACAACAGCAAGAGGAAGGAAGATAAACCTATAGTTAATTTAGCACATCCGGACTACAAACAATTGATTCGATATATCAGGAGAAAGAAAATTACCATTGGTTTACACACCAGTTATGAAGCGGGTTGTAATCCCACACTGATCGCCGAAGAAAAAAAGCGTCTGGAAAAATTTACGCGCCTCAAAATTAATTACAGCAGAAGTCATTTTTTAAACAACAGGGAACCTGAAGATTTCGAATATCACATCAACAGCGGAATTACAGATGATTTCAGCATGGGATATGCCGACATGGCGGGATTTAGATTGGGAACTTGCCGGGAAGTCCGATGGATCAACCCTATAGAAAAAAAACTTACAAATCTGCGTTTGCACCACTTGACCATCATGGACGTAACGCTCAGCGAAAAAAAATACATGTTCATGAACGCCCATGAAGCCTTCCAATATTGTAAGAGATTAATTAACACTGTACGCAATGCCCACGGAGAAATCAGTTTTTTGTGGCACAATAATTCCGTTGAAAAAAACGTCAATTCCTATCATAGAACACTTTATAAGGATGTGTTGAAATATTTACAAAAAGAATTGTAATCAAATGGGCAAAAGAATTCTGATAGCTGTATCAAACGATCTCGTAACGGACCAGCGTGTGTTGAAAGTATCCGGTTCATTATTTAAGCATGGATATGAGGTATTTTTAATAGGCAGAAGACGAAAAAACACCTTAAACAGCCGGATAGTATTTCCTCATAAAAGATTGCGTTTGCTCTTCAATCGGTCTTTTTTATTTTACGCTGAACTGAATATCCGTTTGTTTCTGTATTTGCTTTTTTCAAAAGCTGATATTTATTACGCCAACGATACAGACACCCTTCCTGCCTGTTTCCTCGCCTCCAAAATCAGAAAAAAACAGTTGATCTTCGATGCTCATGAACTTTTCCCGGAAACACCGGAACTCCGGGACAGACCATTCGTCAAAAAGTTTTGGACAAAAATTGAAGATCTTATATTTCCACACCTCAATACATCCTTTACTGTATGTGATTCTATTGCTGACTATTATCAGAATAAATACGGCATCAACATGCAAGTACTCAGAAATGTTCCTCATCTTTCGGAGCTGCCAACAGAGCGGAAAATCACTGTACCGGATAAAAAAATCATTTTGTATCAGGGAGCCGTCAATATGGGCAGGGGATTGGAATGGGTAATTAATGCCATGCCATATATAAAAGATGCTGTTCTGTACATTATAGGTGACGGAGACTTGCTCATGGAGCTAAAGCAAAAGGTAAAAATGCTTGGATTGGAATCGAAAGTGATCTTTCACGGGAAAGTTTCGGGAAAAGAATTACAAAGCTATACCTCATCGGGAGACATAGGCCTGTGCTTGTTGGAAAACAAAGGGTTAAGCTATTATTACTCCCTGCCCAACAGGGTTTTTGCCTATTTACATGCCCATGTACCCATCCTGGCAAGTCCATTTCCGGAGATAGTGCAAATCGTAAAAAAACACCACACAGGCATTTTGACAGATGAGTATGAACCGCATAAATTAGCGGCAACCATCCAGGCTATGTTGGAGAACCCAATGGATACAACACATTTTGATACAGTCAAAAAACTGTATTGCTGGGAACAGGAAGAAAAAATATTATTGGAAGCAATCAACAGGCTGTCTCAAAACAAATATTCGACTAAAAACAACAAGGTGTCCTTTTGAAAAATTAATTGTCTATCTTCGCGTTCTGAAATGAGAACAACTCTTTCCATATATAAATTGATGATTGCTGTTTTTCTTTTTGCAAACAGCATACAAGTCCATGCAGTACCTGCAATACCTTATCCTGTGACCAAGGTCCAGCCGGACGGCAGCGAGCTAACCATCTGTTTGCGGGGCGACGAATTTTTCAAATATGAACTGACAACCGACGGATATTTAATCAAACGCAACCCACAAGGTTTTTATCATCATGCTATAAAAGACGAAGCAGGCAACATCAGTATTACCGACATAAGGGTCAACCCCATTGAAAAACGGACGCAGCAAGAACGTGATTTCTTAAAAAATGAAATTCCATTCCCGGATTTCAGTCGGGTAAGACAGGAAAGAAAAATGCAAAAAATTCCTGCAGCATCGGAATTGACCAGCAGCTTTCCTAAAACAGGTTCGCCACAATCCTTAGTCATTCTCGTAAATTTCAAAGATGTCAAATTCAAAGTTCCTGAACCTCAAATTGCCTTTACCAACCTGCTGAATGAAGAGGGATACAGGAAAAACGGAGGCACTGGTTCGGCAAGGGATTATTTTATAGCAGCATCAAATGGTGTATCCTCTCCCGATTTTATAGTAGTAGGTCCTTACACCTTACCCGACAGCATGGCATACTACGGAGCCAATGATAAAAACGGAGATGACAAAAATCCAAGACAAATGGTTATTGATGCTTGCAACCTTGCGGCATCCGATGGAGTTGATTTTTCTCAATTTGATACAGACGGAGACGGCATTGTTGACAATGTATTTGTCTATTATGCAGGATACAATGAAGCTGAAGGAGGTCCGGAAAATTCAGTTTGGCCGCACCGCTGGGAGCTAGAGAGGCGTTTGACCATTGATGGGGTACGGGTAAAAGGATATGCCTGCAGTTCAGAGCTAAGAGGCAACAAAGGCACAATCATGTGTGGCATAGGAACTTTTGCCCATGAATTTAGTCATGTTTATGGGCTTGTTGACTATTACGCAACTGATGGCGGAGAACACCATACTTTATCCATGTGGAGCATCATGGATGACGGCGCGTATTTGAATGAAGGTCGTACTCCCCCAACTCATTCTGCATACGACAGGTTTTATTTGGGATGGCTGACCCCGACCATTTTAAAATCTTCCCGCGGGGTTTCTTTGCCGGAATTACAATCAACTAACAAAGCCTATTTAATCAGCCAAACAGGCCTCCATAATTTGGAGGGAGACAATCCAAATCCCAAAGAATTTTTCATATTGGAAAACCGACAAAAGACAGGTTGGGACACTTTCTTACCAAACAGCGGCATGCTAATTACAAGAATTAATTACAATGCTGCCACCTGGAGAAACAATTCGCCCAACAACAATAAAGATGAAATGGGTGTGGACATCATGGAAGCAGATGGCATAGCCGACAAAAAAACATTGGCCGGTGATCCGTTTCCGGGGTCTGCCAATATTACCAGTTTCAATCCTATGTTAAGGGATGGTACGGATATAGGCCAACCTGTCACCAATATCAGACAGATGGGAGAATTAATTACGTTTGACTTCATGGGAGGTGGCCTTCCTCCTGTCATCAACACCAACCATCATCTCTTAATACCTTTTTCTACTGAGGCTGGAATTCCTTCCGAGCCACAGGAGTTTACTGTAAGCGGACAGCACTTAAAATCCAATATCATCATCAATTTTGAATTCAATGAAAATTTTGAACTTCAGGAGAAAAATGATCCCACAGATACATGGACAAAAAGCATAGAACTCGTTGCCACAGACTCTGTAGTTGAAAATACCGTTATTCTGATACGTTATAATCCCACGCATGCTTCTTTAGACGATACGCATTTTGAATATCTGAACATACAATCCGACGAAGCTGATCTGGAACAGCAAGTTATTTCCGGCATATCAACACCACCGCCCATCAAAGCACCAACCATCAATGAAGAGCAAATCACATTGACGACAATAGATGGTTTCACGGCAAGCTGGAATGCTGTACAAGGTGCTACCGGATATTACCTGACTGTTTATAATGTTAAAGAAGGGTCATCATCGCTCACTGAAGCATTCGACAATGGTTTGACTGCGCCTATTGACTGGATCATCAAGGCATCAAGCTTAGATGATAATGACAGATATGCCGGTGCATCAAGTCCGTCCATACAATTCACTCAAACGGGTGATTTCATTCAGACAGAAAAATACCTCTTTCCCCTTACCGGATTCTCTTTTTACATGCGATCTGTGGGTGCAACCTCAGGAACTGTAGTTGTTGAAGCTCGCAGGAACCAGGAAGACTGGGTGCTACTTGAAAGAATTCCGATATTTTCACCTTCAAATGGTACCCAAGAATATTCCTTCTCTGAAGTTGAAGGTTACAATCAATTTAGAATATCCTTTGAAAAAAGAGTGGGATATGTAAATATAGACGATGTTTCCGTCCGGTTTGCCCAACAAATAGAATTTAATTTTAGAAATTACTGGACCACAGAAACATCAACTTTCGTTGACATGCTCATCCCCGGCAGAGAATATTACTATTTTGTAAANGCCAGTAACAAAGTGTATAATCTGAATAATTCTGTCAGATATGAAAATATAACCTCTGCCTCTCCTTTGGTGGAAGTATTGTTAAGTCAAGAAGGAATTACCCAATTCACAAACAAAGATAAAGACAAAGATGCATGGTCGGTATGCGTTGACACCCATAAAAACATCATCCTAAATAAGGGAGAACATACTGAAAACAACCAATCGGTTTACATATACTCTTTAGAAGGAATTCTGATCCGACAAATTGAGTCAGACAGTCAGATGGTTTTGATACAAAATTTAAAACCGGGAGAAATCTACCTCATTAAATCCGGAAATAAAACGATTAAGATTATCTTATAAAAAACGGTGTCTCATAAGCGCCTAACTGCTGTGTTCCGCGGTCCGGGTTCAGCGGTGCGTAATGCTCGGCCTTAGTTTAAAGTTAAATTTAACGTAAGACACTTTAGCTGAATATTTTGAGACAGCCTCACACAAAAAGGGAAGTCAAATTCATTTTGTTTGACTTCCCTTCATTATATATGTGATCCGGAAAAATTCTTATTTTTTCTTCTCCATGCGTTTACCGTAGCGACTCATAAACTTATCTACGCGACCGGCAGTGTCAACCAGGTTCGTTTTACCGGTATAAAACGGATGAGATGTACTTGAAATCTCGAGTTTATACAAAGGATAAGTGACACCGTCAATATCGACAGTTTCTTTTGTAGTAACGGTAGAGCGTGAAATNAAAGTGTCGCCATTCGACATATCCCTNAACGCAACAGGACGATAATTTTCTGGATGAATTCCGCTTTTCATATCTTCAAGTAATTTTTATCTTTAAATTGGGTTGCAAAGATACAATAATTTATTTTAATATTCAAAAGGGATGATATAAAATTCGGATTTTGTTATAAATCCCCCTCCTCTCCATTGTTTTAGCTCAGCAGAAAAATCTCTTCCGGATAACTTACATCAACCAAATACAGTCCGTGAGGCGGGACAGAAACTCCTGCCCGACAACGATCTTTGGCTTCGATGATGCTACAAAAATCATTCACACTCATCTTTCCCATACCGACGTCGAACAATGTACCGACAATTGCCCTCACCATATTGCGTAAAAACCGGTCTGCTTCTATCGTAAACACCCATTCGTCTCCGCAGGATTGCCAAAAGGCCCGGGTTATCTTACAATCATTGGTTTTGGTATCAGTATGTAATTTACTGAAACTCGTAAAGTCTTTGTATTCCAATAACCTTTGAGCAGCCGTATTCATCTGCTCGAAGTCCAGAGAATGATACATCCTGACAGCAAACTTATCCTTGAAAACATTTTTTCCGTAATAGATACGATATTCGTATTTACGTGTCAAGGCATCGAAACGTGCATGAGCATTTTCCTTCACAGGTACAATTTTCTGAACGGCAATATCTTTGGGCAAGAGGCTGTTCAATTGACGGACAAATCCTTCAGAATTCAAATCTGTTCGCTCTGAATCAAAATGCGCTACCATCCTTTTTGCATGCACACCCGCATCGGTACGTCCGGCAGCAGTTATTACGGTTTTCTCCCTAAGGATGACACAAATTGACTGCGTGAATACCTCCTGTACAGAAATTCCATTGGGCTGGATCTGCCATCCATGATAAGCTGAACCGTCGTAAGCGAAATAAATGAAATAGCGCATTCCTGATTTAAGAATCCCGATTGATTGTCTTACGAGAACAATTTTTCAATTCTTTCGGCATAAAACTCTCCCAACACATTTCGTTTGATCTTTAAGGTTGGAGACAAGAATCCGGAAGATTGCGACCACTCTTCGGTCACCAGTTGCCAGCGCTTTATTTGTTCATAATCTCCAAAGAGAGCATTATATTTTTTTATTTCTTCATCAAAACGTCTCAAGACATCCGGATTTTGAACCATTTCAACATTTGTTGAATAAGGAATTTCATTGGCTGCGCACCATGATTTTAAGAATACAAAATCCGGCGCAATAAGGGCAGCTGCAAACTTTTTATTTTCTCCCAACACGATCATATTATCAATGAAAGGTGATTCAGTGAACTTGGATTCAATAGCTTGAGGATTGATGTATTTTCCAAAAGATGTTTTAAAAATACTCTTTAGACGTCCGGTTACAATCAATTGACCTTCAGGAGTAAATTTACCGGTATCTCCCGTATGGAACCAACCGTCTTCATCAATTACTTCTGCAGTTAGTTCAGGATTGCGATAGTAGCCAAGCATGACATTATGTCCACGGCACAAAATCTCATCACGATCACCTAATTTCACTTCCACACCGGGGAGTGGCGGTCCTACCGTACCAAATTTTCTTCCATGTTTACCACGTCGACTAACGGCAATTACCGGAGAGGTTTCACTCAAACCATACCCTTCAAAGACCGGCATACCTATAGCTGAGAAGAAAGAACCCATGTGGGGCTGAAGAGAAGAACCTCCTGAAACCACAATGTCAAAATTACCACCCAGGGCTTCTCTCCATTTTCTGTAAATCAGCTTATCGGCTAATTTTAACTGTTGCCTGTAGCACCAGCTGTTACCTTCCAACTGATATTTCTTGGCCAGATTGAAAGCCCAATAATAAATTCTTTTCTGAATAAAAGGTAGTTTTTTACCTGCAAGGAATAACTTGTCGTATATTTTTTCTAATACGCGCGGCACGGCAGTCATCATGGTCGGCTGTACTTCCTTGATGTTTTCGGCAATAGTACCTAAATTTTCGGCATAATAGACCGACATTCCCAGGTATTGATACAGATACACCAGGATGCGTTCGTAGGCATGACACAAAGGAAGGAAACTCAATGCCACTTTACTCCATTTTGCAGGAGTCATCTTCAGGTTATCAAGCTGATTGATAAGGTTGCTGTGTGATAACATGACTCCTTTCGGATCACCGGTTGTACCGGAGGTATAAATGATAGTAGCCATATCTCCACCTTTGATACCGGCTTTTATCTTCGCCAATTTTTCGGCATTCGGATTTTCTATTCCCAATTGGATCAGTTGATCTAAATACTTATATTCTCCATCTTGTTCATCAAATAAGAAAATATCTTTCAAGGTTTTAATTTCCGGCATAACCGGCTCAAGTTTACGACGAAGCTCTTTCCCCTCAATGAAAATCATCTTCATTTCAGCATGATTGAGGATGTAACGATAATCATCCTGGCTGACGGTAGGATAAATAGGAATAGAAATAGCACCCACTTGCATAATGGCCATGTCGAGCATGTTCCATTCAGGACGGTTTCCACTCACGATTCCGATATTATCACCGGGTTTTACACCCATCTTTAACATACCGTAGCTGATGTTATTCACTGTTTCAACATATTGTTGTATGCTGATCTTTTTCCACTGTCCACCTCTTTTACTTGCTAAAGCAGCATCTTGGTTTGGATAATTTTCCAAATAATTATCCAGCAAATCGAAAATGCGTGTTACTTTCATATGATTATAATTTATTCTTTTAGTTGTCATATGGAACTCTCGATGAACTAATTTAATCAATTATTTCGCCCTGCGAATGATTAAATTAGTTCATGTTCGTTTCATATCAATAAACAATTATATATTTTTCTAAAAAAACTTGAATACAGACTCCAAAAATAAGAAAATTTTAAAAAAAACACCAAAGAGGCCGTCTCAAAACCAATATTTAACTTAAAAAAACAACCTCGCGACCACGCACCGCGGAACCCGGAACTCAGACCGCAGCAGTTGGGTACCTTTGAGAAACCGCCGTCATGCGAAATTATTTTCTAAATAATATCTTAAACGCTTCCTCTACTCTCTTAACGCGAATAATTTCCATATTTAATTTTCCTACATTCAAACTCTTCAAATCAAAATCCGGAATAAGCATTTTGGTAAAACCAAGCTTTGCCGCTTCACGGATGCGTTGTTCAATGCGATTGATGGGACGTATTTCGCCCGACAGACCTACTTCTCCTGCCACACAAACACCTTTGTCGATGGCTAAATCGACATTGGAAGAAAGAATGGCTGAGATCACCGCCAAATCAATTGCCGGATCATTAACTTTGATACCTCCGGCTATGTTGAGAAAAACATCTTTTTGCGCCAACTTAAAGCCTACGCGTTTTTCCAATACAGCTAGCAACATATTTAATCTGCGTAGATCAAATCCGGTACTCGATCGTTGAGGCATTCCGTACGCAGCCGAACTCACCAAAGACTGGACTTCAATCAGGAAGGGACGAATACCCTCCACTGCCGATGCAATGGCCACACCGCTCAATCCTTCGTTATGCTGCGACAACAACAATTCAGAAGGATTGGGCACTTCTCGCAAGCCATCGTGACGCATCTCAAAAATTCCCAATTCAGAAGTACTTCCAAAACGATTTTTAATCGCCCGTAAAATGCGATACATATAGTGCTGATCGCCTTCAAACTGCAAGACCGTATCAACAATATGCTCCAGTACTTTCGGTCCGGCAATACTCCCTTCTTTNTTGATATGACCAATNAGGATGACCGGAGTTGCCGACATCTTGCAGTACTTCAGTAATGCCGCAGCACATTCGCGCACCTGCGAAACCGATCCGGGGGACGAATCAATGGTGCTTGTCGAAACCGTCTGAACGGAATCTATCACCACCAAATCCGGTTGGATATTCTGAATGTGCACAAATATTTCTTCCAAAGAGGTTTCACTGACAACATATACCGAGTCAGCTTCCGAACCGAGCCTCTTAGCCCTGAGCTTTATTTGCCTGACGCTTTCTTCACCCGACACATACAGCACCTTCCTGGATTTAATATTCAGGACCACTTGTAAGACCAAAGTGGATTTACCTATTCCCGGCTCACCTCCAATCAGTACCAACGAGCCCGCGACCAATCCGCCTCCCAGCACCCTGTTCAGCTCAACCGACCCCGAATCAATCCTGATTTCTTCCGTAGTATCCACTTCTGAAATCAACTGCGGCTTTTCCTTTGTCATCTGAATACCTGCAAGTTGAACGCTTTGTTTGCTCTCCTTGCTGATGATCTCTTCGACATAAGAATTCCACTCACCACAAACGGGACATTTTCCTATCCATTTGGGAGAGTCATTGCCGCAATTCTGACAGATATAGACATTTTTAGTTTTAGCCATTGTCGATCCCGGATGACGGACGTAAGATTTTAGAAAGCATCAATAATGGCTTTGAAATCAGCTGCTTTCAGAGAAGCACCTCCAATTAAGCCACCGTCCACATCGGGATTTGAGAATAATTCCCTGGCATTACCGGGGTTGCAGCTTCCGCCATAAAGAATAGAGCAATTGTTGGCTATTTCTTTTCCGTATTTGGAAGCCAAAGTCTGACGAATGAATGCATGCATCTCCTGAGCTTGTGCAGGCGTCGCCGTCTTACCCGTTCCAATAGCCCACACCGGTTCGTACGCTAAAATAATTTTACTAAAATCTTCGGCGGACAAGTCAAACAAAGAGTCAATGATTTGTGATTTAACCACTTCGAAATGTACATTTGACTCTCTTTCTTCCAACACTTCACCAATGCAAAAAATCGGGAT
>JGI24709J26583_10002938_pt1 | contig 13666 bp, 11 predicted proteins | sample BioPla2DNA1_FD_26583 | JGI IMG/M metagenome (IMG submission 26583) | reverse complement strand
GAGACGTTGTCGGTGTGATCCACAAAGACTCCGTAGCCGCGGCTAGTCATGTAAAAGGGTATGCATTTATACCCCACTTGGGAGGAAGTGCCGCCGTCCTCATTCCAAGTCTCCACCACCTGCCCGTTTTTCACAAAGGCCGTGAACCTCTCCCCCAGTCCATAGACACATTCCCCAGGATGGAGAGAAAGCTCTGTGACCATGTAGGGCTGGTAGTCTTCGCGCAGGTAATCGGGGCTGGGCAGGCGCGTCACTGGCTTTCTGTCCCAGCGGATATACCCCAGATTCCTGAAGCCGCAGCTCGTGAGGACCTTCCCCCCTGCCTCAAACTGATATTTCCACTCCCTGCGGTCGATCCTCACGGTCACATCTCCCGAAGTGAGCACCGCTTCGTCCTCACCGATGGAAACCTGGACAGGTTGCGGATCGAGCTGTTTGGGAAAGCAAGGGGAGCGGTCAGCATATCCTGCATGGTGGTAGCTGCGCACAGCGATGATGTTTTCGCCTGCGGAGGTGAACTCAACGGTGATGGTGCCCACATCCACTGCGCTGCCGCGGCTGTGGATGGGGCGCTCCGGCGCGATCACCCGGATACCATTGGGGATTTCCTGGACAATGTAGCCTTGAGAGGCATAGATGGCGTGGGCTCGCTCACTGCGGAGCCAATACCCTTCGGTGAACTTCATCCAGCACACTCCTTTGCGCCATGATCAAGCAAGGGGACTCTGGCCGTCCGCGGCCTAGTCCCCCAAACTCATTCCGTTTCTTCTCCAAAATGCACAGGGACTCCAAAGGAGCACACCCTCATGCGGTAGCCGTCCTGTTCAAAACAGCCCTGCACATACCAGACCACATCTTCCTCAATGACCTGCCCGCTAGCCAGAAGGCCGTTGAAGATAAAGGAATCCCCTGTGAATGTCATCCTGCTGTAATCCAGGAAGTTCCCGTCTTCGTCACAGAAATAGAGCTCGTAGTACAAGATATCCACATCGCCCTTGTACTCAACGATCTGCCCTTCATAGGGATAGGAACTAATCCTTTCGAACTGTTCAGGCCGGATGAAACTGAGCCCGCCGTATAAATCGATCTCCGGCAGAAAGGCAGGCTGGAGAGGTACATAGTCCAGGCAGTACACGGAAACCAGTTCCATGTTTTCCAGGGCATACCATTCGAAGTTGTCGAAGCTCGTGACTCTGATATGGATCGTGGCCGTATCAGTGTGTTCATCCAGGAGAACTTGGAAATAGCCAAGCTCATCGGTGGTGACATATTCATCTTCAGGGCTGCGGGAGCTTCTGATCCGCACCTGGATCTCTCGATCAGGAGCTTCACCGTTAATCACTACCCTGCCCACGATTTTCCCGGTTACCCCTTGGAAATGCACCTCACCGGCGGTCTCTTGGCTCACCGTGAGCTCTTTGGGGAAAAAGCCGTAGCCCCCCTTTGAGGGGATGACCGTGACAACCCCGCTGACCTCTGCCGTCCACTCCCCATTGGCGTTGGTGAAAGCGGTACTGATTGATTCCCCTGCGATCTCCAGAGCCACCCCCTCGATCCCGTTCCCTTGCTCATCCACCACCCGGCCGCTCACTTCATAGGCTCCAGCGGCGGCTGCAGAAGGGAAAAACGCCAAAAGGATCAGTGCCCCGACAATCATAAGCTGCAAAACGCTGTGCCGTCTCACTCTTAACCCCCCTCCCTGGGCTTACTGCAGCAGTCTCTCCTTCGTTAATCCATTATTCCGCTGTCAATATTCACTGCCACTCTATTCCAGGGTTTCCCCATCCTTTAGATCTAAGACCAGCTCGATTCTATTCTTGATGCATTCCTTGCCTTAATACATATTGCACCTCTGCCCCGCCATTCCTTCCTTGCTGGACTCTTTTACCTGGGTTCCTCTGCCGGGACTCGCTTTGTACACAGAAAACAGGCGCCCTGCGCAGCGCCTGTTTTACCCTTGCTCCGATCATGCTTGCCGCCTTCTCACAAGTTCCCCTGCCGGCCTGCCCTTAAGGCTCAAGAACTCCCTTTCCCGTGGAAAACCATCTCTGTGTGCCTGTTTCAAAAGTTACATCCCGAAAAGCCAAACCAAGACTAGACCCGCCACTAGGATGGCGGTAATAGTCAGCGCACCTCGCTTAAGATCGGCGCTTCCCAACAACACAATCCCCAAGACGGCAATTACGGCAATGGTGATAGCTACCCACTCGTACAGTAAATACAAAAGGTATAGGACACACAGTCCGATCAAGATTGCGGCAGTGATGAGTGCATCCTTGAGTTTCTCTGGCAACGCACATCCCTCTCTTAGCGAATGGTACGAATTCTTGGTGCTGCTGTGGATGCAGGGCACAATCCACTGCTCGGTGTCGCTGGCTGTGCACCCAACAGCCTGTTGCTGCGCTCGAGCCTTCGTTACTACCGTGTGCAGCGTTTGGTATGCAATTAGTCTATATATTCCACCTTTGCCCGCTTGGTCCCTGCTCTTGGCCACACTTTTCCGAACTGAAACCCCAGCTTCGGGCGCCTGCGGAATCTGAGAAAGGACTGTTAAGGCTGGTTTTCTCGGGTCCTCAACCCAGGAGCTTGATTACCTCCTCCTCGTCAGCGCCGAAGACAATGCGCCCGCCGCCATTACTCTCATAGATGAAGTCGTGCAGGCTCTTGCTGGTGTACTGAGAGAAATCGCCCACGATGCCCATCCTCAAGTTGTAGTTGGTAAACTTCTGCAGGATTTCCCCTGCCAGCCTAGTCTTGAGGTCGAAGAACTCCTCGCAGATGGCCGACTTATGGAGGATGATCGTGGAATGGCCCGTTTCAAAACTCACTGTGGCGATGAGGTCTAGAGCGGATTGCACGTCTTTGATGAGGAGCTCATCGCTTGTTACTACGGCAATGGGTCCAATCTTGCTTTGAACTGTTCGAACTTGCATGTAAAAGGCCCCCTAGTATGCTGCTGCTGCTTCATTCTACCGAACCAAACTAGTCTTTGTCAATGTGGACGGACGGCCAGAGGCTCTCTGCAGGGCCAGATACACCCGACCCTCAGGCGTCTCGACAAAAAGCCCCAGGAACCCCTGGGGCTTGACCTCTTAGCCAGGCTAGAGCCTTGTTGCCAGCCAGATCCTCACGGAGTCCTGTAGAGAGAGCTCCAGGGCTCTGGTCAATACCTCCTCGTGCTCAGCTACAGAGTTGAACTCATTGTTCAAAAGCTGCTCGGCCAGTTCCAGAAGTTCTTCCGCCGGTTCATACGCCTGGAATAGCGGCTCCGGCCGTGTAAGAGGGGTGTAATGGTGGGCTATGTTTGACCCTACGAAGCTATAGTAAACCTGTTTACATCCCAAGCATTCGTATACAAGTGCCAGCCACCTTCCCGCGGGTCGCTCTCAATACAGAGGGACGTCGCGTTGGCGAAATCTTCGTAAATTCTCTCCACCCTAAAGCCTATGGATTCCAACTCGTCAGCGATGTAATCTCCAACTTCCAAGCGAACCGGATCGTCGTCGCGGATAACGAAAAGCAGTTCCACCGGTTCACCGTTGTAGTACCAATAACCGTCGTCGCCCCTTACCGCCCCCTGTGCCTGCATCACTTGGGCAATCTCTTCCTGGGCGGCCTGTTTGTCGTAGCTGTAGCGAGCCTCCAACTCAGCAAGGACAGCCGACATCAGCTCATAGTCATAGCGTCCCGGATAGAGCACCGTCAGTTGCGGTTCAGCTTCTCCTTCGATGAAGGAGCTGACAATATAGTTGCGGTCAATGAGCCTGTTCATGGCTTCACGGATCTTGGGAAAGGCAAAGGGATTCAGCCCGTCCTCGAACGGTACCGGGTTAAACGTCAAGTCCAACATGCGTGACATGGTAAATTCCAGCCAGTCTCCCTTCTGAGCCACAACCGCCTCCGGCTCGATTCTTATGACCGTGTAAGTACCCACAACAACGTCAAGGGCATCTGTGTTCAACACCGCTTCCCCCCGGGCATTGGTCAAAACGGCTCCGCCCGTGGTCGGCATCCAGACGCCCTCCACAGGCTGTCCGGACTCATCGATCAACCTGATGAATATACTGTCTGTTTCGCTGGAAAACACAGCCGTAACCTCGGTGTCTTCTTCAACGAGCATCGTAGTTGCGGCCGAAAAGGCGTCCTCCACAGGACCTTCCCAGTAGCCGAACTTCCATCCCTCGGCAGGGGAAGCTTCCAGGGTAACCAGTGTGCCTTTCATTACCTGGTCTGTCCCAGCATACTCTGCCACAGACCCCTCACCGCTGACGAAAACGTCCAGATAGACCATTTCAACATCCGCCGTTGAGCCGCCAGAAAAACCAGTCAGGGCAAGCGGCAAAAGCACGAACACCAGAATCAGCAAGGCTGCTCTCCTTAGCACCACTTCTTCAGCTCCTTTGGGTCTATTTGCGACTGCGCGGTGGTTTGGCAGCCGCCCTGACCATCCAGTCGTATGGCGTTGTTCTCCATATACTCCGCGGTGCTGGAGAATCCTAGATACTCTTAGTGACCTTATTTGGTTGGAGCGAGTTGGGCGTTCTGCCTCCTCGGAGAGGTCTAAAGTATGGCACGTCCGCCTAACGAGGCGGCACGCGCCGGAAGAAGTGGAGTGGAAAGGAGAGGTCCAGCCTAAGTCATGCGCGATCTTTGTCTTTGGGATCAAGGTCGCCTCTTGTCTGATCCTGTCCAGCCAGGAGTTCCCTCACTTCCCCAATTGGTCCATGGACGTTCTCACCCGAGCCGAGCGCGGCAGTGAACGGCCTTTCCTGCCTCATCAGCGCGAATTTGCCCTGACTAAATGGAGCGAAACCTGGATTACCCCCGAATAGGCGTATAGTCCTCTAGAGGCAGCTCGGCCAACCCCTCGTCTATGGTATAGCTGAGTAGCCGCAAATCCTTGAGGAAATCTGGACCCTTTTCTTTTCTGCAGAAAGCCAGCACCTCGGGCAGCTTCTCAAGACCAGGATTGCCAAAGACGGGCTCGGCCACAACCGCAACGGGAATGATCCTTCCAGATAGCTCGGGTACCTCCCATTTGTTTGGCAAAAGCCCCATAGCTTGTTTCTGCCGAATCATCGCCGGAATGCTTTTGCGGAGCTCCTGTTGTAAACCCGGAGAACTCCAAATCTCGTAGTACACACCGATTTGAAACGGCAGGAAGAAGATCTCAGACTCATCAGCCGATCCGCGCTTAAGCTCAATGAGCAGGATGTTACCCTGCCTATCCACTGCTATAAAGTCAACCTCATTCCCGTCCGTTTCCGCCGCTCTCCCGTATCGCCCATCTTTGCCGTACGCTAGAAGCTTCCTTTTTAGCTCCAGATACTCTTGCTGAATGGTTCCCAACACAGCCTGTCGCTCCATCTCGTCGCTGTGGCCAACAACCGCCTCCCGATCGACGATAACGAACTCAGAATCAGCTTCGCCACATACACCGTACCGGCGGGAGAGATGATTCTGATAGAAGCCTTCTTTGTTGTTGCCATGGGAGGAATCCTTCTTGTCCTGATCCTCTAGGGATTGCCTGATCCTCTCCATCGGGTCCACTTTGACAGTGGACGCTGGTCTGGTGCCTGCGAGATCTGGAGAGATCTCCTTGTAAGTTTGGTGGGCATCGAGCGTCACCTGTCCCGCCGTCCTCGTCCGCAGAATGTTCGTAATCACGTTCCCGCCGCGATAGATGGAAACCCACTGTCCTTGGGCATTGCGTCGAACTTGGAAGTCGAGATCCTCGTATTCTCTCACGTGGTCAACCATCCATCGCAGCTCACCACCCTCCATGAACAGCCTTGCGAAATCATCCCGCAATATCCTGTGATAATACACAGCGCACGCCTCCCTGCAATTTCCCTATTTCCGCATTCCTTCAGTCCCCATTCGGATGCTCCGATTCACTTCTCCTTTACATAGAAAAAACCCCTACCCACGACGGTAGAGGTCTTACTCAAGCTCTTTCATCCACATACAGGCCCATGAGCCTTTTCATACGGATCCTGTGGTCAACCTGTGTGGGAGTTGGATTCTGCTTAACGGTCTGGCCAGTGGAGTTATCTATGATGTGGGCTACGTTCTCTCCCAGATCTTTGTTGTACCTGAAACTTACCCGGTGGTTTTCCTTCGCTCCCTGGAAGGTGAGATCCTCAACATGATCAACCTGCCTGGCCGCCACTTTGGGCACCTTGCCAGTGAGCAGATCCTCGTAGCGAATCTTGCCAGCAGAGGCAATTTCGACTCCCGCAGAAATCCTCATCTTCCTCACTTCCCCCCGGTATTCCAGGACAGATTGAAATCAAGAAAACCCTTTCCAAATAGTGTTCGCTGCAGAGCGTTCTATTCCTGCCGCTGGCCCCAAGATATGGGTCGGGGGCGCGCACCCAGCGGCACGTTACTGCTGCCTTTAGTCGTAACGATCTACCCTTTTACTTGGACACCCCAAGAGCTCTTGGCCTGGCCCTTTTTGCGATTAGCCCTGGATGAGTTGGAGAGCAAAGACGATATTCGCGAGAATGCCCCGAGTTCAGTCGAGATTTAGTAAATTTACCCAAGAATAGAGCAGGATATTTACTTTATTTGCTCAAAGTTTACAGACGAGAAGGGTTACCAACAACAAATGGAGTCTGATGAGCGATGAAAAAACTGACAGGAAAACAGCTAGCCGAACTGCTCAACGTTTCTCCCTCCACGATTTCCAATGTACTCAACGGGCGCTATGANAGGGTGAGCGAAGCCACNAAGAAGCGAGTCTGGGATGCGGTGGAAAAATACGGAGTCAGGCATTTGCCCAGCCGTGATCGCCGCATCAGCCTGGAAAAGCGGAACATCGCCTTTATTGTCCTGTCCGAGCATTCCAATGAATGGTTCCTGGAAAACCTGCACGGCATCGCTGACACCTGCAGAAAGCGAAACTACATCCTCTCCCAAGTGCTCTTCCCCGTCTGGGACCCTGACTACTTCCGCTTCATCTTTTCCACCCTCGACTTAAGCGGCGCCATTTTGATCACTACCCTCAACCATCCTGTCACTGATCTCTTGCGGACGTTCGGCATTCCTTACGTNATGNTTGATAGCTATGATGATGAAACCACCCACAACACAGTGCATCTCGACAATTTCAAGGGAGCTTTTATGGCAGTGGAGTACTTGATTGGGCTGGGCCACAGGAAGATCGGGCTTTTGGCAGGCATCCCCCATTGGAGCTCGGCCATCTACCGGGAACGGGGCTACCGGGCGGCTCTGGAAAAGTACCAAATTCCCTGGCAGGCCGACCTGGCATACAATGGCTGTTTCACGTTCTTTGGCGGTTTCATGGGCACGGAAGTCCTGCTGGATCGCCATCCCGACCTCACAGCAATTTTCGCTGCGTCGGACGAGATGGCCGTAGGAGCCCTGAAGAAGGCCGCCGAGTTGGGCCTGGAAGTCCCGGGAGATCTGTCCGTTGTAGGCTTTGACGGTCACAGTATAGGCCAGCTGGGCAGCGTTCCTTTGACTACTGTGCAGACAAATCCCTTTATGGTNGGAGTNAACGCCTGCGAGATGCTCATCGGCATGCTGGAATCAGATTCCAGTGAAGTGGCCAAGGTGGTCATGGATGTTTCCCTCAGTATCAGGGGCACGACCGGCAGGCCGAAACCTGCAGCAGCGGCTAGATAACAGGCGAAAGGAGGGTTGGACGCAGATCAGTTGCCGTTTGGCACCCGAAGAGAAAACGAAGGAGGAAAAACGGTAATGAAACGCTTAGTTTTGTTTGTTGTGCTGGCAATGGTCTTGGCCAGCAGCACTGTGGCGTTTGCAGAGAAGGTAACACTGCGTTACATGTTCTGGGATCAAAACCAGGAAGAAGCCTACGCTGCTTCCATCGCGGAGTTCATGCAGCGCAATCCCGACATCGAAGTAGTGATGGAACTGGCGGAATGGGATGACTACTGGACCAAGCTTACCACTGGCGTAGCGGCCCGCAACATGCCTGATGTGTTCTGGGGCCATGCAGCCTACTTCTCGGCGTTCGTGGCCCGCGGCGCCCTGCTTGATCTCAAGCCTTTGATCGAACGGGACAATGTTGACACTTCCATCTACTACCCAAGCCTGCTCGATTTCTGGGCCTACGAAGGAGCCCAGTACGGGTTGGCCAAGGACTGGGACACCATCGCCTTCTTCTACAACAAAGACCTCTTTGACCAGGCTGGAGTTCCCTATCCCACCGATGACTGGACCTGGAACCCCCAGGACGGCGGCGAGTTCGTACGCATCCTGCAGCAGCTCACCCTGGACGATCAGGGCCGGAACGCACTGGATCCCGATTTTGATCCCAAGCGCATCGTACAGTATGGGCTGGGTGATATCTCCGGTTCCAACATGCAGGCTGGCTGGCTGAACTTCGTCTGGATGAACGGCGGCACCGGGGTTATCGACAAGCCATACGGTTCCAAGTTCGTCATGAACGAACCAGAGTGTGTAGAAGTGCTGCAGTTCTGGTCCGATTTGATCAATGTCTATCATGTGGCTCCGCCTCCGGAAGCTACAGTTGCAGGCGGCAGTCCGTGGGACCTTTTCACCGCAGAGCGCTTTGCTGTGATACCTGCAGGCTCCTGGATGCTCACGGCAGGCCGCTCCATCGAAGGGTTTTCCTGGGACGTAGTGGGTATGCCCTGGGGCCCCAAGGGACGCTTCAGCGCGTTTAACGGTCTGGCACACAATATCTACGCCCACACCCAGTATCCCGAAGAAGCCTGGCGCCTGGTCAAGTGGCTGGAAGGCTATGAATCGCAGAAAATCGTTGCCGAATATGGAACAGTGTTCCCAGCCATCGAAAGCCTTGTTCCAGTGTTCTTAGACGCCTATGCCGGGCGTGATCCCGCCAACGTAGCGGTCTATACGGAGATGGCAGGAAACACCGGAACCTGGCCCATGCATGTGAACTGGAACGAGATCTTTGACATCATCCAACGTGAACTGGATATGATGCTGCAAGGATTTGTGGATGCTCAAACAGCAGTGGACAGCATCGAAATGCAAGTGACCCACTTGCTGCAGTAGGACTCAAGGGCACCTTGCGGTGCCCTTATGCACTTCTTGGGGGTGTTGATGATGCGACAGCGCAGTGAAAAGCGCCGACGTGAAGCAATTGCAGGCTATTTGTTCATAACGCCCAATGTCCTGGGGTTTTTAGTGTTCCAGCTAGTACCCATTGCGGTGGCAATCGGCCTGAGCTTCACCCAGTGGGACCTAATCAACGACCCGGTTTGGGTTGGTCTGGACAACTACATAAACCTGCTCAAAGAACCGGTTTTCCACCTTTCAGTGAAGAAAACTCTGTACTTCGTGCTGATTAACGTGCCGACCCAGTCCTTTTTGGCTCTGCTCATTGCCATNCTCCTGAACCGTTCCATCAGGCTTAAAAACCTGATCCGCACTTTGTTTATCGTGCCCTGGGTATCCATGGCTGTAGCTGTGGGACTAACCTGGACCTGGATTTTCAACTCGCAATTTGGCCTGCTCAATGAAATCCTGCTTAAGCTCGGTTTGGAGAGGATCCCCTGGCTCGCCCACCCCGACTGGGCCATCAACTCAGTGATCATCGTCAACATCTGGCAGTATCTTGGCTTCCACATCATCATCTTTCTGGCTGGCTTGCAGATGATCCCTAAGGAAGTGGAAGAGGCGGCTATCGTGGACGGAGCTTCGTCGCTCAGGAGATTCTTCAGCATCACACTGCCGCTGCTGAGCCCGGTTCTGTTCTACGACCTGGTTGTGAACATCATCGGAACATTTCAGATCTTCGATCTGCCTTACGCCATGACCGGCGGAGGGCCCGGAAACGCCACCAGGGTCTACAACCTGTACCTTTACCAAAAGGGATTTCAGTTCCTGCGCATGGGCGAAGCCACCGCCATGGCCGTCATGCTGTTGGTCATTATCGGCGTAACCACCGCCTTCTTTTTCAGGTTTGTGGGCAGGCGGGNCAACTATGATCTTACCTAGGGAGGGCGCAGCCATGAAAGAACGCCTAAGCCTTATGCGCGAAGTCTGCCTGTATCTTGTCATCTTTTTGATCCTGTTTGCCTATCTCTTTCCCCTGATCTGGCAGCTGTCCACGTCACTTAAAACNATGGATGAAGTGTTTCGGGGCTTCTCCTTGATCCCTAGCAAGCCCATCTGGGAGAACTACACCGTAGCTNTGCGGGATTTCAACGTGGGCGCCTACTTGCTGAATACCATGCTAGTGGCCGGCCTGATCACTGTGGGGCAGGTGATCTCCTGCTCCATGGCAGGTTACGCCTTCGCCAANCTTAGGTTTCCAGGGCGGGATTTCATCTTCTTCCTCTATCTGGGAACAATGATGATTCCGGCGACTGTAACCNTGATTCCGAGTTACATCATCATTTTGAACCTGGGCTGGATGGATTCTTTACCGGGCCTGGTTGTCCCCTTTATCTTTGGCAACGCCTTCGGCACCTTCTTGATCCGCCAATTTCTGCAGNGCGTTCCAAAGGATTTGGAGGAGGCAGCGGAGATTGACGGCGCCGGCTATTTTGTGATCTGGGCCCGGATTATGATTCCCATCGCCAAACCGGCCTTGGCAACGTTGGCTGTGATGACGCTGGTCTCACAGTGGAACAGTCTTGTCTGGCCCTTGATCGTGACCCAATCAGATAAGTGGAAGGTGTTAAGTGTTGGCTTGGCAGCCTTCCGCCTGTTCCGGGCCATTCAATGGAACAGTATGATGGCTGCAGTTGTGATGGCGAGCCTGCCCATGATCATCATTCTCTTCTTGGCTCAGCGCTTCTTTATCCAGGGAATCCAGTTCTCGGGNTTGAATAGATAATTAGGAGGCTAACCATGGCGAAAATCACGTTCTTAGGTGCTGGCAGTACAGTCTTTGCGAAAAATGTCCTGGGGGACAGTATCCTCAGCCCCGCTCTGCGGGATTCCGAGTTCGCGCTGTATGATATCGACCCGGAGCGCCTGCGGGACTCCGAGGCCATGCTCAATGTACTCAACCAGAAGTACGGAGGCTACGGTCGCATCGTGGCGTATACGGACCGGAAAAAGGCCCTGGCTGGAGCAGACTATGTGATCAATGCTGTTCAGGTGGGTGGGTACAGACCGGCCACGGTCATCGACTTTGAGGTGCCGAAAAGGTACGGGCTGCGGCAAACCATCGCCGACACTTTGGGCATCGGCGGTATATTCAGGGCCCTGCGGACAATTCCTGTCATGCAGGACTTCGCCAGGGATATGGAAGAAGTGTGCCCTGATGCCTGGTTTTTGAACTACACGAACCCCATGGCCATCTTAACTGGCTTTATGCTGCGCTACACCGGGATCAAAACAGTTGGGCTCTGCCACAGCGTGCAGATCTGTGCGGATCATCTCCTGCGGGATTTGGGCATGCCCAGGGACAACGTGCGCTACCATATTGCCGGGATCAACCATATGGCCTGGCTTTTGGAGATCACCAGAAACGGAGTGGATCTGTACCCGGAGATCAAAAAAAGAGCGGCGGAGAGGCCCACTCCCCATGATGATATGGTGCGCTATGAGATCATGAAGCGCTTTGGCTACTATGTCACGGAGTCAAGCGAGCATAATGCTGAGTACCTGCCCTATTTTATCAAGAGCAGGTACCCCGAGCTTATTGAACGATTCAACATTCCCCTAGACGAGTATCCAAGGCGCTGTGAAGAGCAAATCAGGCAGTGGAACTACCTCCGGGACAAACTGGTGGAAAACCCCGATCTAACCCACGAAAGGACCAACGAGTACGGGTCGTATATTATGGAGGCCATGGAGACAAACAAGCCCTTCAAAATTGGCGGCAATGTGCTCAATAACGGGTTGATTACCAATCTGCCGCGGGAAGCGGTGGTGGAAGTGCCCTGCCTGGTGGACAGCCAAGGAGTAAGCCCGACCTATGTAGGGGCGCTGCCAACTCAGCTGGCCAGCTTAAACATGACCCAGATCAACGTGCAGCTCTTAACAATTGAGGCGGCGGTTACCCGCAAGAAGGAACATATTTACCATGCGGCACTGCTCGATCCCCATACATCCTCGGAGCTGTCCATTGACGAGATCATCTCCCTTTGTGACGACCTGATCGAGGCCCACGGGGACTGGCTGCCGAAGTTTGAGTGATAACGTCGGTCAAGCCATGGGCCATCAGGGATGCTGGCCAAGAAGTCACGGTTCGCAGAGCTGCCTAACGCAGCCGCCAGGACCTGAACGAGCTCCTGCCCTGGTCAGAAACTCCACCGGAGCGAACAAGTCAAGACGTTCAAACACATCGTTCAGCAATGGGAAAGGCACAGAAGACGACCCTCTGAGTTACTTCCGTGCCTAACTGCGTCGTTATCGTGCGATGGAGTGGTACTCCACTCTATTTCCTCACCTTGATCTCTATGGTCTCACTCTTAAGCCTCGTGGTGACACCTTTGAGCCGTATGGTTCCTGCCTCTTCGGTGGTCCTCACCCAGGTGGCGATGGCACCGCCAATTAAGGCGGTCTTGGTTGGCCCGATGATGGTGCCGGGGCCTTCCAGCTGAAACTCAATGGCATCGTTCAGGTACGGCAGGGGGTTTCCCATCTGATCCACCACCATAAACACCACCCTAGTGGCATCCATGCCGTCTGCTTTCAGCTCAAGATCATCAGGTTGGATCACTAGTTTTGTGGGCACTGGAGCTGGGGTGAAGCGCCTCACGATCACCTCTTCCCCATCCACAATCCCGATAAACTCGCCCTCAAACCACTGTACTCCCCAGTCCCCGACCTCCACTTTGTCGATGATCACCGGTGGATAGGGCACCCCTGGGTAGCGGGCCTTGCTTGGGTAGAACTCCCCTATCTCGTGGCCGTGGAGCTTGATTTTCACCTTGTCGCAGTTGGTGAAGATCACCAGGGGCAGCACCCCGCCGATACTCCGATCGCCCCAGGTCCAGCGCGTGGCCGGTTCCAGGACGGGTTTGCTGCGGGGATCGACCTGGCTGCCGTAGAAGTGGGCCGCGAACTTAGGGATGCGGAACATGTCCATCACCCCATGGTAGCAGATGCGATCGCCGGAGCCGAAGTCGTAGTGGGTGTTGTAGTCAAAGGCGCACCAGCCGAAGGCACCGGAGATATGGGGATCCAGGGCCGCTTGGTTCTGCACCCTGAGGTGCCTCAGGGCATGCTCAACTAGGCGCTCTTCCTGGTCAAAGCGCTTGGTGGGAAACATGTGTCCATTGAACTCCGTGACCATGTAGGGCACATACTCCTTGGTCCCGGTCACCTGTTTGGGATCGCGCAGGATCTGCTCTCCCCCGCTGTGGATGAAGTCGTTCATGGTGTACACATCTTCCAGGAACTCGCTGTTTTCAATGTAGCGCACGCCTGCTGTTTGGCGGGTGGGATCGAGCTCCCGGGCGATGCGGTTCGTTTCCTTGTAAAACCCATGGCAGTCCTGGGATTCGTTGATGCGCACGCCCCAGAGGAAGATGGACGGGTGGTTCCAATCCCTTTGGATCATCTCCCGCACGTTTTCACAGGCCACAGCCTGCCAGTCTTTGTCCCCAATGTGCTGCCAGCCGGGGATCTCCTCAAAGACCAACAGCCCAATCTCATCGCAGCGATCCAGGAAATGGGGGGATTGGGGATAGTGGCTGGTGCGCACCGCATTCAGTGAAAGCTC
>JGI24709J26583_10002936_pt1 | contig 13670 bp, 13 predicted proteins | sample BioPla2DNA1_FD_26583 | JGI IMG/M metagenome (IMG submission 26583) | reverse complement strand
CTTTAATTTTATTAACATAATGCGTTTACTTTTTTTCATAAATTTTCATACCTTGCAAATAATTATTACTTCCCTAAATTTTTATCAAAATATTCTGAAAGTGTAGATAGTGGNGATTTTTAAAAAAAANTTATGAATAAACATNGAGAATATTATTACATTAGACAGGATCTCGGAAATTCTTAGAAATCATTGTATATTGATCAATTAGGATATATGTGCAACTATAAATGTGGACTTAAACACGATTTTTGATTTTTGGCTAATTTTTCCATAAATTTTCAACTAATCCATTTTTTTTTTAAAAAAAAAATTGGATAATAAATTTCACTAATTAATTAAGAAATATTCAGATAAGAAAAAGATTTTTATAGATTGTTGACATATTGTTTAACAAGAACAATTTATTGTGGGAGGAGTTAGATGGGAAAATATTATTCACAAAAATTTGCGTCAAAAAAAGATGACACGCAAATTAGTGGAAAATACTACCATATAACTGGCCAAAACAATATAGATGATTTTAATGGATCTGATGACGGCCTAGAACAGGAATATCTGGAAGATGAAGAATATTCTATTGAAGAACATTCTTCTACTAAAGAATTTATAAAATCAAAAACCCATAACTTGTTTGGTTTTTTATAAAAGAGACGATCTGAAATCTTTTATAAAAAGTTTAACCAGATATTTTGAAACTATTTACTATAAGGCTTATTTCATCCTTTGAACTTTCAAGTGCAAAAGGATCCCCTGCAAACCAAAGATAAAACAGTAAGTCGTACTTTTTGAATGAAATAATAATAATTTTGGTGGGGTAAACCTTTTGATTTTCACCCAAAAGAAGATAACAATCCATGTCATCTTTAGTGAACTCTTTTTCTTTGATAAGCGCAGTGTTCTGAATGTCAAAAACATGTTTAAGCATTTGAGAAAATTCCTTAACAGAAATATCAAACACATCTTCATTCCTGGTTATAGAAAAAGTAATGGTGTTATTATCGTACTGTCCTTTAACTACCTTCTTAGGATCAGCAGTGCTTATCATCTCCCAATTACGAGTGAAATTGAATGATATTTCTCCATTATCAAAATTCCATATCTCATATTTATTGATGTTTTTGATTATTTCCCGGATGGCCTGTTTTGCATTGTATCTGACAATTTCATGATTATCGTCACACGCTTTCCTAAGAGGTTTTAAAGCTTTTTCATCGCCGATTACTCCTAGAACTTCGGCTGCTTTGGCTCTTACAAGATAATTATTATCTTTTGAAAAAAATCCATGTATAAGGCTAATTAATTCTTTTTGTACAGTTTCACCACCAATTTGCTCCAACGCTTCAACTGCACGCAGACGCACTTGCCAATCTCCACTTTTAAGTGCTTTTTTAAGCGGTTCTACTGCTGGGGTGCCTATTTCTTCAAATGCAGCCAGTGATCTTAAGTTAACATCACGGTCTTGATCACTTAAATAATTTAATAGTATTTCTATAGCCTTGGATTCACCCATCTTTCCCAGAGCTATTAAAGCTTCATTACGGACAAGTTCGTTTTCATCATCAAACAACTCATATAGATAGGGAATTTTATCAATCGCTTGGAGTGTTCCCAGCGAATTGGCAGCCGATTTTCTTACCATCCATTCTTCATCATACAATGCACAAGTAAGAGCATCAATTGATTCGATGGTGTCGAACCTTCCAAGTGCCCAGGCAGCTTTTTCTCTAACTTCCGCAATGGGATCTTCTTCTAATGATTCCATCAAAGGCATAATAGCACGTGGGTCGCCGATGACCCCTAAAGATTCAGCAGAATAAACCCTCACACTATTTATAACTTTGTGATTAGTAAACCATTCATGATATTTCAAAGAATCAATAAGGCCTAAAACAGCTCTTTCATCATCTGAACCACCCAATGCCTTGGCAGCCCTTTTTCTGATAGAGTAATCTTTATCATTAAGGGCAGAAATCAAGTATTCAATGTTTCCTTGGGATGCGTATTGGTTTTCATCAATACTGGAACCCATTTTTTCAATCCCCCCTCTTAATTATGTTCACATAAAAAACAATTCTATTGTATTACTCAGTCATTATTGTTGTACAACATTAATTTTCATTTTATTCCTTAAAATATATAACGAAAGTAATAAGCATCTTGAAAATAATATTTCATTTTCATACGGTTACAAAGTTATTAGACCAAATATCCAATAAATTGAATAATTGAATAATCATTACCNAAAAAAATGGAGATTTAAAAAAAAAGTAGANTATCCTATTTCATACAAAGCTTCAAATCTTATTTTTATATTCTCAAAATATNCTAATGGATGATATTATTANCTATTTAGCTATTTTCTAAAGAGGCCTGCAAGTATGGGATGAAAGAGGCCTTTCTGGTGCAACAGAGCACTTTCGAAGTGATGAACATGAAGTTAGTCTTTCTGGAGAAGTTGATAGGCAATTGGAAACAGATCTAGAAACTGGTCGTACTGATGGTGAGGAATGCCACCTAGCAGGTGAACAGGAAATAAATCTGACTATATCGGGAGACAGCGGTTTAATAGGTGAGAGTGAAATGTCCTGCTTTGAAATGCTAGATAATGGCCTACAAGATGGGAATAAGAAATTTTTAGGATAACAAGAGTATGGCCTTTTAGGTGAACATGAACGATACATTTTTGTGTAGCTAGATAATGGCCTTGTAGGTGAAATTAGAACATCATCACAAGAATTCTCGGAATAAACATATCCTCCATAAAAAGAATCAACTGCTTTAACCTCAACATAACCCTGATCAGATTTTAAACTAGCATTGGAAACAGGATTAATATTAATGGAGAGAACTAAAACTCCCAAGAAAACAAAAAATGTTAGAAAGGCTCCTTTTTTAATCAATTTCTCTGCACCATCCTTGAATATCATTATTGGGTTTTAATCAAAATATCCGGAAAATTTCCACTACCAAAACCATTCCACTATAATGTTGTTATATCTATACTGTTTTAAATAATCTGTTATACCAATACGGGTTGTTATACTAGTATAAAATAAACGATGATTCAAGGATTTTGTAATAATATAACAGCCACTGCAAGGTAAATAGCCAATGTAGTGATATCCGAAAAGATAGTGGCTAGTGGGCCAGTGGCCAATGCTGGGTCATAGTTGAATTTTTTCAAAATCAGCGGAGCGAAAGTGTTAATGGCAACTGAGGCAATAATACTCAAAAAAAGTGCGAAAAATATGATAAGCCCTAATGTTATGTTTTGACGAGTTACATAGGCTAAAATAGAAGCAAACAATCCTGAAACTGCTGCCAGAGCAATGGCAACAATTATTTCTCGAGTCAGATATCTTCGTATGTTAAGTTGGGTGTCCAATGCCATACTACGAATAATAAGTGCTTCAGTCTGGGCTCCGGCAGCATCACTCATATAGACCATAACTGGAATGAAACTAGCCAATGCAATAAAACTGGCCAAAAGCTCTTCGAATATGGCGATCAAGGATGCAGCTAGAATACCGCCAATAACTCCAATAATGAGCCAGGGAAGACGGGACTGGATCATGTGGGTGGCTGTTGAATTGATGGAAGTGTATTCCTCACCGACTTTATGAAAAATACCACCAAATTTGAAAATGTCACCTTCAACTTCGTGGTTAAAAATTTGTAAGATAGTGTCATAGGGTACTACTCCCAAAAATTTACAGTCAGCATCCACCACAGGAATAGCCTTCAAACCATTGGAAAGAGCCTGATACACCACCTTTTCATGATCAGTATTTTCACTAACAGTGACTAGATCTTTAATCATAATATCTGAAGCTTTCAATGTTTTATCCTGGTTTCGTAACATGTTCTTTATAGATATTACGCCTTTTAAAATATTTTCAGGGCTGGTAATGTAAATATAATCCATACTGGAGAATTCAGGGGAGTCATGGGCTAATCGTTTTTCAATTTCTTCTATTGTGTCATGGGCACTGTAAACTGGAACATTGGTTATCATGTTAAACCCAGCAGTCCCCTTAACATATTTATCTTGACCTTGGGTAGTGATTTGAATTCCTCCAAAAATTGGCTATGATTATGATAATTATAGATTAAAATATGTTTTGATAGCTACTTAAATGTGTTATACTATTTTGTTGTATCAGTATACAAAACAGCATGTTTTTAATCATATACTCAAATAAAAATGAATAATCGTGAATTATTATTTTCCGGATGATTTATCATTGATTTTCAATATTTAAAAGCGTGTTGAATAAGAATATACAAGAAATAGGTTTTAACAAAAAAAATGGCATCAACTGTTGTACCATTAAATTCACTTATTTTTTTAAAAAAAAGAAAAATAGGGAATATTTTACAAACTCCATTAATTTCTTTTAGAAGAGGAGAAGATTCCTCCCAACACCATCAATAAAGCCAGAACAATGGGCACTAATGGAGTTCCTGTTTTCTGCATCCCAATAGTTTTAGACAAGGTTTTAACACTTGCAGCCTCAACAATCACCACTTGAGCAGGGACCGGGGTCATGAATCCATCTAAAATAGCGTAGACATGTGCAATGCCTAATCCATCATTTGCTCTTAAAATCGTGGTAACGATTCCGCCTACTGTGTAACGAGTCACCTGTTTACTGCCTACATTTCCAATATCTGTGGTTAAGGTAATAGGTGTTCCATCAGGTATATGGCCTATGCTGGATGTGTCCTCTCCAAAGTTGTTGTAGATCACACTGGCAGTCACCAGGGAGGTACCTCCAAATGCAACGTTGTGGGGGTTTGCAGAAACCTTTAGAACCAACCATTTAGACGTGTCTGCGAAGTTATTTGGGTCATAAATTGCAGATGGCAATGTGCGTGGGTCGTTATTGGAACCCCACCAGTTGTTAGTGGCATCGATGGGNTGGAAGATACTATTTTGACCATCACCATCTTGACGGAGTCTAAGTGTATTCAAATACAATCCAAAAGGAGTATTGCCCACAATCCGGTTGACGTTTATTTTCAAAATAGGTGAACCCGCCGCTGCACTGGCAATTGGGAAGCAATTGATGTAGATTGCATTACCACTGTTGTTGATGAAGTTGTTTCCAATTAACTGTAATAAAGTTACGCTAGAAGCAAATACTGCACCACCATGATCACTGGTATCTCTGTTTCCTGTGAAAGTACTGCCAGTAACAGTTAATGAACTGCCATACTGAGTGTAGATTGCACCACCAGAGTCATTGGGTTTTGCTTCGTTGTTTTCGAACAAACAGTTTGTTACTGAAGTAGTTCCAGCGTTATATATTGCACCACCTTCGAAAGCTTTGTTGTCTTTGAAGTTACAGTTAATTGCATTTAAAGTAGCAGCTGAATCAACATAAACTGCGCCACCGGCACATGTATCCCCATTTTTGAGAGTTAAATCCTTTAGGGTTACAGTATATCCATCACTGATTCTGAATATATTATCCAAACCTTTTGCATCAATAATGGTCAATTCTTTACCTGCACCCTTGATGGTCACATCTTTTTGGATATTTATACCGTAATCTTTACTGACTCCTCCTTTATCCTGATTATAAGTTCCCGCTGCCATGTGTAATGTTAGTGAAGTACCACTAAGAGCGTCAATACCTTTTCCAACAGTTTCAAATGGATTGTCAATAGTTCCAGTACCAGTGTTGTCATCACCATCAGGAGATACATAAACCTCAGACACTCCATTTGCATAACTTGACCCGGCAAGGGCCAGTGCCAATAAAAATGTAGCTATAAACAAAATAGATTGTTTTTTCACGATTATCACCTCCGGTTACAGTTTTAAATTAATTAATCAAATGAAAAATCAATGAATTTTTCCTGTAAGAGGTGATTCTGTGGATCCAATAGAAAAATAAATAAGGTATTATTGCACACCCTCCCCTGTAATTTACTTGCAAAATGTTTTATCTGTGCAATGAAAGTAATTACATACAATTATTTGTAATTATTTGTAATTAAAACTATTGGGAATAATGTTCTATCAACCAAATTAAAACTCAAAAAATAGTTTTTAGTTGTTCTTTTTTACTTTTCAATCCCATTGCTAAAATAGTCATAGTAATAGCTACGAATCCCATTAACACAAAAGCAAATTCATATCCTCTCAGCAGACCAGCATAAGAACCTATCACCGCACCAATAAGAGCCCCACCTAAAAGTTGACCCGCACTGGTAATAATGTTTATCAAAGCCTGGCCCGAAGCTCTTTCCTTAGGAGGGCTTTCNACCAGCATAATATAACGTGGCGGAGACCCAATGGCAGTGCTCATACCCACACCAATAAGTACAGAAGCAAAGATAAACATATTAAATATTGTGGAGTAAATGCTAAGTAAAAAGAGGCCGATTATCATTATAAATGCTCCTGTGAGCATTATATTCCTAGAACCAAATTTATCCAGAAGTTTTCCAATAATGGGTGCTCCAATAGCCATGGTAAGCACAACTGGTATTAACATCCAACTGGCATCTGTTGAGTCCAAAGATAAAGCCACAATAGCAAATGAGGGAATAAANACGGTGGACGCCTGAATCAGTCCAGTGCCCACCATTATACTAGAAACAAGTTTAACNTCCCTACTACGGAANAGATCCACCTGAATTAGNGGATTNTTAGTGTTCAATTCTACTTTTAACAGCACAGGGAGTAACACTAAACTTAAAACCAGGAAAGGCCAGACTGACAATGAAAAAATGCTGCTAGCGAAGTTATTAGTGTCGATCTGGTTAATCCCATAAGCTAAACATGAAACAAACAACCCTAAAATAACAATACCAGGCCAATCTAAACGAATGTCCGGATTTTTAACAGATCTAGGGAGAATGTAAAAGCTTCCCAACAAAACCACTATAGAAATAGGAATATTAATAATAAACAACCACTTCCAACCATAATCCAAGAGTAAACCGCCTAAAACTGGTCCAAGAACACTGGACAAACCCCAGACAGAGCTTAAAATTCCCAAAGCCCCGCCTCTTTTTTCAGGAGGGAAAACATCCCCAATAAAAGCATTGGCCACCGGGAAGATACCCCCAGCACCCACACCCTGAATAGCCCTACCAAAAAGCACCATTTCAAAGGAAACCGATGTTATAGTTATAACAGAACCTAAAGCAAATAATAAGATGTCAATCATATAAACCCATTTTCGACCATACATATCTGATAATTTAGCCATTAAAGGGGTTCCTATCATGAAAAATAGGATGTAGATGGTGAAAACCCAGCTTAACAATCTTTCATTAACACAAAAATCTGTTCCAATAGCATGTAATGCAGGACCCACAATACCAATATCAAGGGATCCCATAAACACACCTACTAGTAGCAGAAGCAGTATGCGAATATTAGCTTTAGATTCCATAAACCCATATTGGGTTTATTTATTTTAAAGATTTTCGCCAACTTTAAAAAAAATAGGGGTGCACTAAAAAAAGAAATAGACAATATAATTAAAAAGATACCTTCAATGAAAATTTAATCCATCTTTCAGAGTTTTAATAAAATATAACAGAACTGATTGGGGGGACGAAATGACTCACCCATACTCTGGGAGGGACTTTTAAGGATTTTCTAATTAAAAAAATCATTGTACAAGCTTCCAAGTAGGGTATACTATATTGATACAGATTCTAAAAAAAACAGTAAAAAAAGCACTATCCAGTTCGTGCGGATCACTTTCCAATAAGGTGGTGGAACTTAAAAGTGCTCAAAACAACTATTCACCCCTTTTTTTAGGGAGTTAAATAGACACTGATTTGTGCATCAGTAAGTGATGGATAATTACTAGTATTCTGAGAAGCCACCACTTTTCCATCTCTATAGGCAGTTATATATATCGGATCAGATTTATCATCGTTTTTTTCAACTTTAGCCCTTAAAGATCCAGTAATACTTCCTAGATCGAATGATTTATCGCCAGTACCTTCTATGGTGCGGGTTCCTGAAGAATCAGTTATGGTACCATTCCAATCGCCAGTATAGTTGACAACAACTGTAACCGCAGAAGAAGCACATCCAGATGCTGCAACAATAAAACAAACCACAATCAACAATCCTATTCCGATTTTACTATCCATTCGTTCTCCCTCCTCAATAGATACTACAATTTTAGCTAAGCCAAAATTACAATCTAAATATATTATTTCTATTTAGAAGAAAATAAACATTACACAAAATACAATTTCAAAATTAAAAATATGCAGTAATCCCTTCTTTATTATCATCTCTTTTTTCCCATACAGAAGGAATAATCAGGGTTAAAAAAATATAAAACAGAAATTCATGCCAAAATTGGAGAAGATCAGTAATTCAATGATCTTTTACCCCTGAACTAGTGAGTTTCACGTGTTCTACACCTTTGAGGCTCATNATTTTTTCGGTGAGTTCTCGAATTTGAGTAACTTCCCCTTTTACTACTATNACTTCCATGCATTGTTTATCGTTCATGTGTATGTGCATTACAGCGTTAATGTGATCGGTGTATTGGTGTTGGATATTGGTGATTTCATCCAAAACACCCATGTAATGGTGGTCGTAGATTACTGCGATAGTTCCAACCCTTTCCCCATCCATCTCATTCATCCACTGATAACGGAGCATATAATCCTTTAGTGCATCCCTTATTCCTTTAGATCTTGAATTATATCCCCGGTCCTGAAGTACTTCATCAAATTCTTCCAATAATTTCCTAGGCAGTGACATACTTATTCTTATCAAGACAATTCCCTCCAACATAAATCTTCTCAATAATGATTCTCAATAATAATATTAATATCATATATAATAACTTGTTCCCTATTCTTGTTTTCTACGCAGTTTTTCATCTAATATGGAAATTTTAATTCCCTTTTTAAACCTTTTTTTTAAAGATATCAAGTACATTTCTTAGTTGATTTTTTAGATTCTAACTGAAAACTTCTGGAAGAATTTTTTAGAAATAATAAAAGATCCAGTGCTCAAGGTACGTCCTTAGTAAAAGATCCAGTGCTAAGAGCACGTCCTCAGTAAAAGATATAGTGTTCAGGGTACGTCCTCTAATGGGATTGTGTTTTGGGTGCAGTGATTTATGCAAATTCCAAGTAATCAGAATATCCGATTGTAAACTCGAATCACCATTCAAAAAGCCATATAAAAAAAGGTTTTCAATTTAATGTGAAAATTATCAATGCTTCTAAACTACTGGTAGCATTTTACTCCTTTTAATGAGAGATTTGATAGTCAAATATTTAGTTTATTATTGGCTTGGAATTAATTTACATCAGGCCAGATTCTATATTTTCACCTTTCATCAGTTTCAACATGGCTTCTAAGATGAAGATTGTGCCCTTTTTATGGAGTGGTTTGTTATCGTTACCACATTTAGGTGAATAGATACAAGTGGGGCAGCCCTTTTGGCACGGGCAGGTTTTAACCATGTCCCGGGTGACCTCCACCAGTTTCTCCATAACCTCCACCGCCTTCTCTGCCAGACCAATACCACCCTCATAGGCATCGTAGATGAAGATAGTGGCTTTATCAGTTTGAGAGTGATAATTAGTGGATAAACCACCAATGTCAAACCGGTCACACAGCACTAGCAAGGGAAACATAGATATAAGGGCGTGTTCTGCACCGTGCAAGCTACCAGCATAGGAATCCTTTTTAGGGAAGATGTTTTCCAAACTATCTGCCACCACTCCCGGAAGTGTGAACCATAAACCACGGGTATGGTATTTTAGGGGTGGTAAATCAAGGTTATGTGTTGCTAAAGTTTTCCCGTAGAGCATTTCCTTGTACTTGTAGAAATCTTGACTAACCTTTACTTCTCCAAAGGAGACCCTGAAATTTCCGATGGTGCGATGGTAGGCCTCTTTTTCAATGGTAACATCCACATTCTTAAGAGCCTGGGTATGGTAATCCACATCCATCTTTTTTACATTTATTTTCCTATTTTGCAGGTTGAAACTATCCACAATATAAGTTTCACCTTGGTTTATGAGCACTGCCCCTTCATGGGCTTCACTGTAGGCATGCTGCCNGTNCATGGTTTCCATCAANTTTTTTTTATGGAACACTCGGAAGTGATCACTGCTGATCTGGTCCAGGCTGATGTTTATTGCTGGATCTTTAAGTCCAACAAAAGTCAAACCTAATAGGCCTTCTTTTACCATCATATTTTTCCGAATAGCATCCCAAGTATCATAATCAGTCTGGAAATATTTTTCATAACCTTCCACAGTTAAAGGTAACTCTTTAATAGCGCATAAAATATGTCCTTTGGATATTTTCTCATTTTCCAGGTCAATAACTGCATTTTCATGGGATTTGTGAAATAAGAATTCCGGATGATTCATGAGGTACTGGTCCAACGCGTTTTCAAAGGCCACCATAACAACTAAGGATTCATTTTCACCTCTACCTGCCCTTCCGGCCTGTTGCCAGGTGCTGATCATGGTCCCAGGGTAGCCACTGATAATCACACCATCCAAGCTGCCAATATCCACCCCTAACTCCAAGGCATTGGTACAAGTCACACCCACCAGGTTACCAGTTTTTAATCCTTTTTCTATTTTTCTACGCTCTTCTGCCAAGAAACCTGAACGATAAGCCGTCACACGATGAACCAGTTCTGGTTTTATTTCACTAAGCTCTTTTTTAGTCCACATAGCTATGATTTCAGCCATTTTCCGGCTGACTGTGAAACACAGGGTCTGCAGATCATTTAAAACCATTAACTGGAACAGGTTTTTGGTCTCCTGGTGAGTGGAAAGTTCACCCCACTTGGCATAAGGGTTATACAATACAAAGTGTTTCTTACCACTTGGAGAGGTATCTTTTTTTATTTCTTTAAAGTCCACACCCACCAGGTTGCGGCTGAATTCCTCTGGATTGGCTAAGGTGGCTGATGATAGGATAAACTGTGGGTAGGAACCATAATGGTTGCATATGCGCCTCAACCTCCTTATAAGGAATGCTACATTTGAGCCGAAAACACCTCGGTAGTGGTGGGCTTCGTCGATCACCACATATTTGAGGTTTTTATAAAAACGGCTCCATTGATGATGCCATCCTAAAATGAGGTGTAACATGTAGGGATTGGTTAGAATTAACCGGGAGTTTTCCTTAATCCAGGGACGGATTTTTTTAGGAGTATCCCCATCATAGATATTTGGTTTAAAATCAAGATCACAAGATGATTCCAAGTGTTTGAGAACATTTAACTGGTCATTGGCCAGTGCCTTAGCCGGGTAGATGTAAAGGGCAGTGGCCTCAGAATCTTGACTAAATGTTTCAATAATAGGCAAGTTGAAGGCTAAAGTTTTCCCAGATGCAGTGGGGGTGGTTATGAGGATGTTTTCACCACTCCGAATAAGTTGGGTGGCTTCAACTTGGTGTTGGTAAAGCTTTATGTGACTGTCCTGGAGGTATTTCTCAATAGACTCTGGGAGATCCTTTAACTTGCCGTACTGGGCCTTTCTGGCGGTGAGGGTTTCAATGTGTTCCACCTTCCTCTTGAAAGCACGGTTATCTTCCAGGGTTTTAAGGACATTTTCAAGCATGATAATCGTGTTTTTGTTTAAATGATCATTTAAAACATATGATATGACTTCTCTTCAACGTATTTATACTAAACGGGCCTGAAAATCCATTTCAACCTTATCTGTGTCTCCATGACCTCTGATATGTGATATTTCAAACCCCTTTTTTAGGAGGGATTGGCCTATTAGGTGATGTCGATGGCAAGATTTAGGATCTTCCTCACTGCACATTATGACTATCTGATTTTTTTCAGTTAACTTAATTAGTTCATTCAATGCTTCCTGGTACTTTTCATCTTTTTCCAGACGATGGTAGATGAGTTCATGGTTATGGTAAAACTTTTTATCTCGTGGTTTACCGCCCATATTTTTACCCAGATAAACGTATTTAATCAGGGACTCCTCCAATGATTTCTGTAAAGGTTTTTTGTTAAAATGTGGGGAGTGTTTGCTGTAAGGGTTGGTCCTCACATCTGCTACCAGGTTAATATCGTGTTNCTGGATTAATTCCAGGAAAGTGGAGAAAAGGTGGTTGCTGTGGCCGATGGTGAATACTTTAGGAGCCATGTGACTATTGAGGTTCATTGTTATAGTTAAATTTATTCACTTTGGACTGATCATAATGTGTATAGGGAGGGGGATCTGATTTGACATACCAAGATGATGAGTTAAAGCCTGAAAATATTCGTTACACCCTGGGAATGATGGAACATACCATGGTCAATCTGATAAAAACCCATATAAACCATCAGCATGGACTAAAAACCCATGACCCTGTAATTGTTATTCACAAAGATGACTTTGCTAAAATACTAAATAACTTACAGGATGAAGCAGTTAAAGATAAGTTCTGTGAAGTTTATCAAGTTGTTAACGACTGGTAATCCCTCAAAAAGACTAGTGCTTCTAGTAATATATGGTTAAAAATTGGGGTTTATTTCTTTCGATATTCNACTTTAAAATCTTTCCAAGGATTTTTGCCGGTCTTGGATGGTTGTTTGCCATTGTAGGTTATTCGTACTTCCATTCCAAGGTCCACTTTTTTCATTAACTCGTCCAAGACTTTGGAGCCCCATATATTCATTTCACCCTGACTAGTTTTTAGGGTGTACAGTTTGCTCTTGAACTGGCCAACATTTTCTTCAAAATCTATGTATGTGCCTTGCAAGGTTTCTCCCACTGCTTCCGGCTCCCAATAGTTTGGTTTTTCAATTTCATCTTCATCTCTTTTAACTTCAGTCCATTCACTCATATCATATCCCTCATTACAAGTACTAATTTGCCTAAGAAATTAAGATTTTCTAATCCAACAAGCCTTAAAAAAAATCCCTAGGTTCAAATACCCTTTTTGTCCTTATAATCATCTATTTTTTCGTTGAAACTTTCTAAAGGCATTAATATGATGTTAAATTGTTCTAATTTTATGTTTGACTTGAAACATGTTTTTTCCAGATTTTTAAGAACATTATCTGGGGCGATAACTAAGTGTTCGTTGGGTGGCTTCATAACCTCAAATTCCCTGCCATCAACTTCCAAAAAAGTCCCTAAATATTGGAAAATTGAGTCAGGAGTTAAAGGGTTTTCCAGTTCTATTTGTATAGTTACCACTGCCCAGGGATCATCCTCTTTTTCAGGTTTAACTACCCACACATCCAACTCTCCAGCCGGAGTTCTTTTGTCAGTTTTCTTACTTTCTACCATTATATACCATCTCTAGAATTAATAATCATTTTTCCAGTTGTGATATAATTTTTTACCTTAACTATCACTTTGTCATATCAATACTTACTTTTTATCTCTTGATAAAATATAATAAGTAGGGTAATAGTTGATTTACTCCTTTATACTTTGAACTGATGTGTTGGTAGTTTACTATTTCCTAAAAGAACTAACCATTGTGGTGGAACGTACGAATGTGTANAGTNGNCTAACAGCACTTTACTAGCAGCTGCAATTTTCCTGCTTAAATAAATGGGAAGTTAGACATATTCATACCCNTATAGATGTTATTCATTGACCGTCTACTGGTTGGTGCCTAAGCTAATGGTTTATCCAAATAAAACATGGCAATAGAATACTATTTACCAGCGAATTTAAAT
>JGI24709J26583_10002932_pt1 | contig 13687 bp, 11 predicted proteins | sample BioPla2DNA1_FD_26583 | JGI IMG/M metagenome (IMG submission 26583) | reverse complement strand
ATTGTGATGAGCAAGATATTTAGAAGAGAGACTTTAAAAAAGGCCAAGAAAAAAATAAAGAAGAAAAAAGAAAGTAATCGTATACGCAATAAGTATGTAAATTTTCGAGTTACTCAAGATGAATATGACTTGCTTAATAAAAAAGTTGAGATGAGTGGAATTCTGAAACAGGATTACATTATTCAATGTTTACTCAATTATGAAGTAAAAGTAGATGCCGATTATAGGTTGGCAGACAAAATAGCAAAAGAATTATTTCAATTGGCTCGAGTAATTAAGAAATATGGTCAGCTGGAAGATGAGGAACAAGAAGTACTACTTTTTGTATTAGAAATTTATGAAGAACTTAAAGAAGAAAAAAGCCTTTAGCACAAAGGCCAAAGGCAAGACACTCCTGTGTGGAATGTTCTCTAGACAAGTCCATTTTACCATAGGAGTCTTGCCAATACCAAATTTAGGAGGACAAAATGGACGAAAAATATAAATATTTACCAAGTGAAATGAAGAAATTAAAACGCTTTATTGGTTGGAGAAAAGAAGAATCCAATTGCAAGATTACAAAACTTCCCTTTTCTTTAATCGATGGAAAATCTATAGGCTGGAACAAAGAGGTTCGCTGGCTTAGCTTTAATCAAATTATGGGCAAAGAACAGGACTTAGGCTTTGTTCTATCTAATGATGGAATTATCTGTATCGATTTAGACCATGCTATTAGTAAAGCTGGCCTGAGCCCTATGGCAAAAGATATTGTAGAAGCCTTTAAGGGCACCTATATGGAGATTTCTCAATCAGGAGAGGGGATCCATATCTTCTGCAAGGGAGAGATAGCAGACAATCTTATAAGGCCAAGTGATGGAATAGAAATCTATAAAGATAATCGATATATTGCCTTAACAGGAAATATAGGTGATGGCAGGTATTTTCCTATTAGTAATAGGCTTTTAGATAAGCAGGAAGAATTGGATATCTTATATAAGAAATGGGCACAGGAGAAAATATCAATCCGAAGTCAGCTACAAGACTTTAAAAGACCTAATATGACTTTTAATGGCCAATTTCATAACCTGTCTACGTCTGAAATATTAGAAACCATGGCAAGAACTAATGTGAAGGCTAATGCATTAATTCAGGGTGCTTTTATTACAGGCGACCATAGCCGAGATGATTTTATCTTTTTAGTTCTAGCTAGAAATTATACAGATGGCAATCCAGAATTGATGAAAGAGCTTTTTCTCTTAACGCCCTTAAATCGCCTAGGAAGTGGGGAAAAAAGAAAAGATGATGCCAAGTATCTTGAATACCTAGATAAGAGCATAGAAAGGGTTCTAGAGCTTGGCCAATATATTCCTTTTGACTGGTCTCGCCATCTATCCTACAAGAAAAGGATGAAGGCCTATGAAAGAGCTTAAGCTAAAATTTCCAGAGCTAGAGCAGACCTATTCTCATATGGCTATGAAGATGACAGAAAAAGGGCAGGTAAAGCAAATTATAGGCAATATTGTTACGGCTATTCTCAATCCCAACTACTGCAAGAAAAAGAAAATTATTGAAGGCCAAATCTTCTACGACAAGTTTACTAATGAGATTAAAGTTCAAGGAAAAATTATAGGAGAAAGAAATATTTCGCCCAATCAAATTAGGCTCTGGGACGATGCATTAAATAATCGCCTGGGCCTTGAGATTGAAAAGCACTTTGGTATTAACTATAACGCCAATAAGATGTGGGAGGCAGTTCGTTTTGTAGCCCACCAATATGAGATTAGTCCACCCAAGCAATACCTGCAAAGTCTTGAGTGGAAGGGCGATAAAAATGCTATTAGAAAACTACTACCAACTTATCTAGGAGCAGAAGATACTAAGCTTAATCATTGGATTATGGAACACATGATTCTGGGACTTATAAAAAGAGTCTTTGAACCAGGATCCAAGTTCGATGAAATGATGGTCTTAGTCGGTGGCCAAGGGATAGGAAAATCTACTTTTGCAAGATACTTGGCTATTAAAGATGACTGGTTTTGTACCATCGAAAATATTCAAGGGAAAGATGCAGTCATGAATTTGATGGGAAAAACAGTGGTGGAAATTGAAGAATTTGTTGCCTTAAGAAATGCTAAATCGGCTAATGAGGCCAAGTCTTTTTTATCAAAATTAAATGATCGTATTCGCATTCCCTATGAAAAATTTTCAACAGATGTACCTAGGGCTTGTATTCTAATAGGAACACTAAATGAGAGAACTTTTCTAAATGACCATACAGGAGAAAGAAGATACTTGCCTGTTGAATGTCATAAAGATAAAAGGAAGAAGGCGGTCTATCCAGACAAGGAATATTTACAAGACTTATCTGAACAGGAATATGTTTTGGCTATTCAAGAAGATTTTCATCAAGCCTTAGCATTCGGCTATGAACTTTATAAAAGAAAGGCTCATTCATGGACGATACCCAAGGATTTGCTGAAAGACCTCTATGAGGAGCAGGAAAAGTTTAAGTATTTAAATCCTGATGTAGAAGACATTAGGTATTTCCTTGAGGAATATAAGCCGAGAAGTCAGGAGCCAAATCTAACTTGTTTTAAAGAAATAACTATGCAGGGTTATCAAATTAAGTCCAAGGCTTTTTCGGAAATTATGGACAATTATTTTCCTGAATGGAAGGCTATTCGAAGTTCTAAGACTAAGAGAATTTCTCCAAGTGGAATTTCCATTCCAGTAAAACTCTATTATGAAAAACAAGTAAATATGGAAGAAGAATTTACCGAGATTGAAACAAAAGATATACCCAAGGAATGGCTAGACCCTGAACAGATAAAAATAAACACAGGAGAGGAAGAAAAATCATTTTAAATTTGTAACCTTGTAACTTGTAACCAAAACTTTTAAACCTTCTGAATTAGGACTAGGAAAAGTAAAAGGCTTGAAACATCAAGCTTAGGAAGCCTATGTAGAAAGATAGATGCCTAATTTCAGAAGTTTTTATTTTGCAAGTTACAGTTACAAAATCTCCTGTGCCTATTTCAAAAGAGATAAAAAAGGAAATGGTGAAATAAGAGAAAGTTGTAATGAAAGTTAATAGCAAGCATAGCAAGTGTACGGACACTTGCGAAAAAAGAAAAAGATTTTACTTGTTAGGGAGAACCCTAAGACCCCAGAAATATAAAAGAAGGGAGGAAATTTATTTGAGCAATCGACTTAGAAATGAAAGACTGGAAATTAAATTGACAGAAGAAGAAATGCAAATTTTTAAAGAAAAGATGAAGCTATCCAAGTCAAGAACCATGGCCCATTTTATTAGGAAATGTGTTATGGAGAAAGATATTTACTATGTAGATTTAGAGCCATTTAGAAATATTCAATGGTTGCTTTCTAATTTTACAAACAACGTCAATCAAATAGCCAAGCATGTAAATCAGACAGGTGTTATTTACAAGAAGGATATTGAAAAGATCAGGTCGGACTTGGATGCTTTATCAGTAAAGGTATGGAACATTTATGATCTGTTGATGAAAAGAACAAAAGAATAAAATTATAGGAGGAGTACAGAATGAAATATTACATGGATGAACAAGGACTATTAGAAAAGGAAGAAAAACTTTCTATTGGCTTAATTGGTTTTGAGGACTTGATGAAAGAACTTGATGAGATGAGAGAAGTTTATGCTAATGTGCAAGATAGATTTGAACAAGATTTGTTTATCTATCATCAAGATTTAAAGAATATGTTAGATCACTTAGTCGAGTTTAATCAAAGTTTTAAGAGGACCTATGAGGCTCTAGTAGGGAAAATAAAGTAGGAAGATTTAACAGGTGTTGTTGCAGAAACAGCACCTGTTTTTAAGTGGCTAAAGTAAAAATTTCTTCTTATACCTGTAAGAAGTTTAATTAATATGTTAAAATTAAAGTATCAATTTTACTTTTCAAAGATGTAAGGAGAAAGATAAATGCAAGACTTTGGAAAAGTTGTTTTTAAGATCGACCAAGTTTTAGAAAATAAAAATATAAGCAAAAACAAACTTGAGAAAGAAGCGAGACTTCAGAGGACACAACTAAATTCTTATTGTAATAATAAAGTGAAGAGAATTGACCTGGAGACGATAGCTAAGATTTGTCATGTTTTGGATTGTAGGATAGAAGATATTATGGAGTATGTGAGGTAGAAATGGCTAAGAAAACTAATAAGAAAGATGAGCTTTCTTTAGAATCGATATTATGGAATTGTAGGGTTGCTTTACGTGGTTATGGTAGTACAGAAAAAAACAGAGATGCTGTTATAGGGCTAGTATTCTTAAAGTTCGCTGGCGATAAATACGAAGAAAGGTATCAAGAAATCGCTGAAGAATATCCTGATATATTAGAACTTCGAGAAATGCCTGCTTCCTATAATGCTAAAAATGTTTACTACCTTCAAGAGACCTCAAGATGGTCCTATATTGTCGAAAATGCTTCATCCAATGATATTGCCATTATTATAGATACAGCAATGAAGGATATTGAAGATGATAATCCTAGCTTGAAAGGGACCTTACCACAAAACCTTTATGCTACTTTAGGTGCACCAGCAAGCAAGATAAAGAGCCTGATAGATGAAGTGAATAAAATCGACAAAGATCGCTTCCATGAAGAGGATTTAATAGGCAGAGTTTATGAATATTTTCTTCAAATATATGCAGCATCAGGAACTAAAGATGATGGTGAATTTTATACACCAGTAAGCATTGTTAAACTGCTTACTGAACTAATAGAACCTTATGATGGGGTTGTTTATGATCCATGTTGCGGAAGTGGTGGCATGTTCGTCCAGAGCATGAAATTTGTGGACGAACATAAAGGCAATCGAAACAATATTTCAATTATAGGACAAGAAAGCAAGCCAGAAACTTGGCAACTATGCAAGATGAATCTTTCGATTCGAGGTATCGCCCATGATTTAGGGGGAACTTTTGCATCTACCTTTCAAAATGACCAGCACAAAAATAGAAAAGTAGATTACATACTGGCAAATCCGCCATTTAATTTAAAAAATTGGCGAGAGGAAGATGAGCTAGTTGATGATCCAAGATTTGATGGCTATTCAATGCCTCCAGTCTCTAATGCAAACTATGCTTGGATTCTACATATGATTTCAAAGCTTGATGAAACAGATGGTATTGCAGCCTTCTTGTTAGCTAACGGCGCTCTTAACGCCGATGGAACAGAATATGAGATTAGAAAGCAAATTTTAGAAAAAGATTTGGTAGAGGCGATTATTGTTTTACCAAGGGACATGTTCTATACAACTGATATCTCCGTTACTCTGTGGATTATTAATAAGAATAAGAGAGCTGGTGAAAAGAATTATAGAAGATTAAGAGACAGGCAGGGCAATGTTCTGTTTATGGACCTTAGAACATGGAACGATAATATTGAAACTATTCAAATCGATAAAGGCAAGAGAAAAAACAAGGTTGCCTTTACAGATGACCATATAAGGGAAATTCAAAACATTTATCATTCTTGGCAAGAGGAGAATGGTGGATATGATGATGTCCCTGAATTATGCAAGTCTGTCATGCTAGATGGGGAAGGCGGAATTAGGGATAAGGATTATTCTCTTGCTCCAAGTAAGTACATTGAATTTATCGACCGAGACCTAGATATTGATTATGAGAAGGAAATGGCTAGAATTCAAGCTGAAATGCGAGAGGTTTTAAGGAAGGAAAAAGAATCTCAGGCCATGCTTGAAGAAGCTTTTAAGGGGATTGGTTATGGGCTTGACTAGGTATAGACTTGGAGATTTGATAGAAAAATATGACGAAAGGGTCGGAAATCCAGATTTAACAGTGAATGATGTTTCAGGTGTTAATCGTGATAAAGAGTTTTTTGAACCAAGTAAGCAAGTTGGAGCGAACACGAGTAAATATAAGGTAGTACCTGTCGGATATTTTGCGACTAATCTAATGCACGTGGGTAGAGACATAGTATTGCCTGTTGCCTTTAACCATTCTCATAATAAAAAAGTTGTTAGCCCTGCCTATACAGTATTTAAGGTGAAAGATAATGTGGAAATATTCAAAGAGTATCTTTTTATGTACTTAAATTCTGAAGAAAAAGATAGATATTTTTGGTTTTTTACAGATGCATCTATTCGAGATGGATTATCTTGGGAAGACTTCTGCGATATAGAAATTGACTTACCTCCTCTAGCTATCCAGAAAAAATATGTCGATGTCTATAAGGCGCTCCTTGGAAATCAAGAGGCTTATGAGACAGGGTTGGAGGATTTAAGATTAGCCGCAGACGCTATTATTGAAGAGTTAAAATACAAAAAAATATATAGGGAAGTTGGAGAGTTTATTAGAGATGTTAATGTCAGGAATGAGGATGAAAGTGTGACATTAGCACAAGGAGTTAACGTTGATAAAGTCTTTATACCTGCTAAAAGGGTTGCGGCAAATATAAAAAACACTAAGGTAGTAAAAGAAGGGCAATTTGCATATAACAAAGTTATGAAGGCAAATGGAACTTTACTTCCTATAGCATTGAGGAAAGGGAGAACTTGTTTTGTCTCTTCTTCTTATCAAGTTTTTGAAATATACAAACCAGAAGAGCTTAATAGCGAGTATTTAATGCTGTGGTTGACCCGATTAGAGACTCAGAGATACGCAGGCTATATTTCTTGGGGCTCCACGAGAGATACTATAAGCTTTGAAACATTTTGTGAAATCAGAATACCAGTTCCTAGTTTAAAGGTTCAGAACTCAATCGCAAATATTTATAGTGTTTATAGGGAAAGAAAGCAAATCAACGAAAAACTCAAGCAAAGACTAAAAAACATCTGCCCAATCCTAATCAAAGGAGCAGTAGAAGAGGCATCTAGGAAGGAGGTATAAAGAATGGAAGATAATATTTTAAAAGATAAGTTTACAGAAGAAGAACTAGAAAAAGCAATAATAAGCTTATTAGAAGACCAAGACTATATTTATACCTCTGGAGAGAGCCTCCATAGAAAATATGAAGATGTTTTATTTGAAGATGATCTTATTAGCTATATAGAGAAACGTTACATCAAAGAAAAACTGACCAATCTAGAAAAGAAGACCATCATTAACAAATTAAAAAACATTTCCTCTTATCCTTTGTATTCAGGAAATAAGGAAGCTTTTTTGCTTGTAAATGAAGGCTTTAACCTAGAAAGAGAAGATAAAAGTAAACTAGCCCTTTATGTTTCCTATATCGACTTCGACCAGCCAAACAACAATACATTTAGGGTCGTTAATCAATTTACGGTCAAGGATAAAGAACATCGAAGACCAGATTTGCTTATCTTCATTAATGGCATTCCTGTGGCTATTTTTGAATTTAAGACAGCCATTAAAGAAGAAACTACCATTCATGATGCCTGGGAGCAAATTCATAAAAGATATAAAAGGGATATTCCAAGCCTCTTAAAATATACTTTTCTTTCTGTTATTAGCGATGGTTCCAATACAAGATTGGGGAGCATTTTTACCCCATATAAATTTTACTATGCTTGGAACAAGATAAATGACCAGGAAACTGCTAGGGATGGAATATCGTCTCTTATTACAATGCTTAAAGGAGCTTTTTCGAAAGATAGGCTCCTATCCATTCTAAGAGATTTTATCTTTTATCCAGATGATAGTAAAAAAGAAGAGGTTATTGTCTGCAGGTATCCTCAATTTTTTGCAGCTACTAAGATGTTTGAAAATATAAAGAAAGAACTCAGACCACAGGGCTCTGGGAAAGGCGGGACTTATTTTGGAGCAACGGGCTCTGGTAAGACCTATACCATGCTCTACCTAAGCCGTCTATTAATGCTAAGAGATAGGAATATCTTTTCAAATCCAACAATTTTAATTATTACTGATAGGGAGGATTTGGATAGCCAAACTTCAGAACTTTTTGTGACGGCAAAAAGATTCTTGCATGAAGACAATGTAAGAAGCATTGAATCCAGAAAAGATTTAAAGCAAACTCTGGATAATAAACCCTCAGGCGGTGTTTACTTAACGACTATTCAGAAATTTAGTGAGGATATTGGCCTATTATCGGAAAGAGAAAATATCGTCTGTATTTCTGATGAAGCCCATAGAACACAAACAGGCACAGGCTCTAAATTAAAGAAAACAGAAGATGGTATTTTTACTAGCTATGGCTTTGCTAAATATCTAAGAGACTCCTTTCCCAATGCTACTTATGTAGGCTTTACAGGTACACCAATAGATGAAACCATCGCTGTTTTTGGCGATGTTGTTGATTCTTATACCATGAAAGAATCTTCTGATGATGGCATAACAGAGCGAATAGCTTATGAGCCAAGACTGGCAAGAGTTATTGTTTCGGAAGAAAAAGCCAAAGAAATTGAAGAATATTATAGGCAATGTTCGGAAGAAGGTTCAACGGAAGAACAAATCGAAGAAAGTAAAAGGGCCATGTCCAGGATGTCTGTTATCTTAGGAGATCCAGATAGGCTTCGGAAAATGGCACAAGATATTGTTCACCACTATGAAGATTTGGTAAGCCAAAAACCGAAAATAGTCCAGAAGGCAATGATAGTTTGTTCTACCAGGGAAATTGCCTTCAGGCTACTAAAAGAAATTATTGCCCTTAGGCCTGAATGGGGAGAATCAAAAAAGACTGAAAACGAAGACAGCTTATCTAAGAAAGAATTAGATAGGCTAGTTAGCTTGCCTAAAATTAACTTAGTTGCCACTAGGGAAGCTAATGACGAAGAAGACCTCTACGAAGTCTGCGGGACTAAGGATTATCGAAAAATGCTCGATAAACAATTTAAGAATAATAATTCCAACTTCAAGATAGCCGTTGTAGTAGATATGTGGATTACAGGCTTTGATGTACCTTCTTTGGCAGTAATGTATATCGATAAGCCTTTACAAAAGCATACCCTTATTCAGACCATATCGAGAGTTAATCGCGTTTTTGAAGGAAAAGATAAGGGGCTAGTTGTTGACTACATTGGAATTAAGCGGAACATGATGGAAGCTATAAAAATCTATGGTGGTAAGCAAGAAAGTCCTGTTGATGAAATAGAAACGTCATTAAAGGTATATAGGAATTACCTTGCTTTAATCAACAATCTATTTGTGAAATTTGATAATAGAGATTTTCTTTATGGAGAGCCTTTAGAAAGATTGATGTGCCTTAATAATGCGGCCGAATTTATCCAAAGAACCAAGCTTTCTCAAAAGGAATTTATGGGCTTATCCAGAAGGCTTAAGGCTGCCTATAATATTTGTTTTCCATCTGGAGAGTTAACAGACCATGAGCTTTCCATGGGGCAATTTTATCTAGCTATTAGGTCTATTATTTATAAGCAGATCAAAGGCCATGCTCCTGATGCGGAAATAATGAATGAAGTAGTTGAAAAGATGGTCGCTGAGGCAATTCAATGCACTGGTGTAGAAAATATAGTTGACGATTCAAAAACTATTGATATCTTTTCTGATGAATTTGTAGAACAGTTAGATCAAGTAAAACTTCCAATAACAAAATTTAATGCTCTTTTGAAGTTATTGAGAAAGGCAATTAGTGATTATAAGAAGACAAATAAGATTAAGGCCTTGGAATTCTCAGAAAGACTTAAAAAAGTTGTAGATGAATACAATAATCGAGATAACTTAGCCTTCGTTAATGAGGTTACAGAAGATTTTGTTAATGAATTATCTGATGAACTTATACGTTTAATGCAAGAACTAGAGGATGATAGGAATTCTTTTGAGAAGATGGGAATTTCTTATGAGGAAAAAGCATTCTTTGACATCTTAGTAAATGTTAGGAATAAGTATGATTTCCCATATGAAGATGAGAAGTGTGTTGTATTAGCGAAAAAGATTAAGGAGCTTGTAGACGACAAAACCCAATATACAGATTGGTCAAATCGAAATGATATTAAAGCTCAGCTAAATATGGATTTGGTAATTTTGCTATATGAAAATGGCTATCCACCTCAATGGAGTGAAGAGGTGTTTAATATGGTTCTAGAGCAGGCAGAGAATTTTAAGGTGAATGTGTAATATAAAAAGAGTTGAATGATTAAAAACTTAGTTCTATGACTATATTTTATTTGTTCTGCCATGGGAGGTTTAATAATGGGAGTTATAATTAAAAAGATAATATTAACTAATTACAAACGATTTGAACAGTTTACATTAGAACCTAATGATAGAAAAAATATTTTAGTTGGTGATAATGAAGTAGGTAAGAGTTCAATAATAGAGGCAATAGATTTGGTAGCATTGGGTAGCGTCAGAAGAGTGGAGAGTATTGGTTTAGATAGATTGATAAATATTAATGCTATTAAAAATTTTCAAAAAACAGGAAAATATGAAGATTTGCCAGAGATGAAAATTGAGCTGTTTTTAGATGGAAATTTTGACCATACAATGAATGGAAAAAACAATAGTTTAGGCATTATAGCTGATGGTATTCGATTAGTTTGTGCTCCAAATGATGATTATATTACGGAAATAAACGACTATATTTCTTCAGAGAATGAGGCTTTCCCATATGAATATTATAAAATAAGATTTTCGACTTTCGCTGACGAGCCTTACAGTAGTTATAAAAAGAAACTCAAAACAGTTTTAATAAATAATACAAAAATGAGTTCTGCTCATGCAACTAATGATTTTGTTGAGAGAATGTATAACCAATATACAGAAGATTTTCATTTGGAAAGAATTGAACATAGTAGTCAGTATCGTAAAATGAAATTAAAATTTTGCGAACAACATTTAGCTAGTTTAAACGCAAGGATACCAGCTGATAAAGATTACTTATTTGGATTGGAAAATAATTTTTCGAACGTATTTAGCCAAGATTTAATGATTTATGAAAGAAATATTGCAATTAATAATAAAGGAACAGGAAGACAGGTTTTGATAAAAACTGATTTCGCTTTAGATAGAGCTGGTGAAAATGTTGATGTTATTCTTATAGAAGAGCCAGAGAACCATTTAAGTCATAGTAATTTAAAAAAGTTGATTTCAAATATTTCTAATAATCAAGATGGGCAATTATTTATTACTACTCACAATAGTTTAATAAGTACAGGATTAGATTTAAATAACCTGATAGTGTTATCTCTAAATAATATGAGTAAACCTTTATATCTTAAAGATTTAAGTGGTGAAACAGCAAATTATTTTCTGAAAGCTCCACCTGCTAGCATTTTAGAATTTGTTTTATCATCAAAGATTATTTTAGTTGAAGGACCATCAGAATATATATTATTTGATGAATTTTATAGACAGGTAACAAAGAGAACACTAGAAGAAGATGGGGTTCATGTCTTGGCTATTAGGGGGTTAAGTTTTAAGAGGTATTTAGAAATTGCAGAAATAACTAAATCTAAGGTTGCGATAGTAACAGATAATGATGGTAATTACCAAATCAAATGTGTTAATAAATATCAATCTTATGAAAGCGATAATATTAAGGTCTTTTTTGAAAAAGATGATAATAGACCAACCTTTGAATATTATCTTTTTGAAATGAATGAAACTATTTGTAATGAAAAATTCGGAGATCAAGCTCTAGACTATATGCTTAATAATAAAACGGAATCAGCTCTTGAATTAAGTTATGAAGAACAGTTACAAACTCCAGATTATATTAAAGAGGCGATAGAATGGATAAACGAGTGATTTTTGCCGTTGCGGGCTCGGGAAAGACAACTCATATAGTCGAAAGTTTAGATAATGAGAAAAAAAGTCTTATTTTAACATATACAAGAGGGAATCATCAGAATTTAAAGAATAAGATAATAAAAAAGTTTAATGGTGAATGGCCACAAAATATAGTACTGATGACGTATTTTGGATTTTTATATTCTTTTTGCTACAAGCCTTTTTTAGCAGATAAGATTAAGGCAAAGGGAGTATTATATGAGCCAAACAAAAACAGATACTTAAATAAAGAAAATGATAGCTTTTACTTATTTAAATCAAGGTATTTTTATAGCAACAGGCTAGCTTTTAGTTTTGAACATTTTGGTATTATTGATGATATTAAGGAAAGGCTTGAAAAATATTTTGATGAGTTAATCATAGATGAGATTCAAGATATTTCAGGAAGAGATTTTAATTTCTTACTTAAGGTAATGGAAACAAATATTAATATGCTTTTTGTTGGAGATTTTTTTCAGCATACATTTGATACAAGTAGAGACGGTAATGTTAATAAAAATTTATTTGAAAATTATACAAAGTATAAAACTAAATTCTCTTCAAAGGGATTCATTGTTGATGAAAATACGCTTGATAAGAGTTGGAGATGCAATAAAGAAACATGCTCGTTTGTCAGCGATAATCTAAATATTGAAATTTACTCTAATCGAAGTGATACAAAGGAATTTCAAATGATTAAGTTAGAGGACAATGAGTCCATTAATTGCATATTAAATGATGATAAAATCATAAAGCTTCATTTTAATAATTCTTATCTATATGGTACAAACCATAAAAATTGGGGAGAAACAAAAGGAGAAGATTGCTATGAAGATGTTTGTATAATACTAAATAAAAATACAGAAGAGCATTTTAACAATATGAATTTAGATAAATTAGCTCCATCAACAAAAAATAAACTATATGTTGCTCTTACTAGAGCTAGGGGAAATACGTATTTTATAAGTTACACAAAACTTAACAAGTAGAGGTAATGGACGTTGCAGTGGGATAGACATAAAAAAGCAAAAAAAGAAATCGAGAAGATATTTAATAAATATGAGACTTATAGAATAATTCATTATTCTTGTCAGAGCTTTTATCGAGTAGAAATAGGAAAAACAGCTATAATAACTTCTATAGCTATTTATTCTTGCATATCAGATACAACAAAGTCTTTCGACATTCAATCAACTGCAGAAAAATTGAAAATTGATTACGAAAGAATTAATGAAAAGATAGAAGTAATTGAAAGACAAATGCTTAAAGAGTTCTTTGACTATATAAAAGAAGATAGACAAATTAAGTATCTTCATTGGAATATGAGAGATAGTCAATATGGATTTCAGGCATTGAGTCACAGGTATAGTGTTTTAACTGGAGAGATGCCTGAGTATGAAATTCCCGATAGTAATCAGATAAATATTGCTAGATTACTAGATGAGTTTTATAGAGTGAATTATGTAGCTGATCCAAAAATGGAAAATTTAGTTAAGTTAAATCCTGAAATAAAACCTAAATTCATACTTTATGGTCGAGAAGAGGCAGATGCATTTGACGAAGGAAGATACAATGAATTGCATAGATCAACTTTAAGTAAAGTAAGGTTATTCAATAATATACTTATTATGGTTAGTGATAATAAATTAAAAGTATCTACTAATAAAATCCAAGCATTTGGCTTATCTCCACAAGTGGTTTTTGAAATGGTAAAAGAGAAGTGGTGGTGGGGACTAATAACTTTTTTCTTAGGAATAGTGTTTGGGAAATTCCTAGGAGGATAAAAAACAAATCACTGGAAATGGAACTGGAATGGCACAAATAATTTAAAAACGAGCTTAAATTGATAGAATATTTCCAAAATAGACGGAATAAAATGCCTTAAAATGGACGTTTTGAACTGGATGAACAAGAATCAAGGAAGAGTGGGAATAGTAACGAGTGGTTTAGAAAAGTAAAGCAAGAAAGCGAAATGCAACGATATTTGTATCGTTGCATTNTTCG
>JGI24709J26583_10002930_pt1 | contig 13698 bp, 9 predicted proteins | sample BioPla2DNA1_FD_26583 | JGI IMG/M metagenome (IMG submission 26583) | reverse complement strand
AATCATAATCTGGCACCACATCAAAAGCCTCAAGCACCTGATCTAGCATTTCCCTATGTTGACCTGTTACACAAACAATAGTCTCAAAGTTTTCTCTAGACTTTAATTCTTTTACAAGTGGACACATTTTAATAGCTTCCGGCCTTGTTCCAAAGACCACCATGATTTTTTTCATTAAGACACTTTTCCTCCTTAAAACTAAATTTATATTTTTGTTATAAATACTACCAATGCATATTATCTCAAAAACAACACTGCAAACTAGAAAAAAGGTTACATAAAAATATTTTTTAAAAATTACTTCCAAGTGTTATTAAGCTAGATTTTATAAATTTGCTTAATCAAATAAAACTCCTTCCCTAGCATAACTTAACAAAATTGTAACCTCATTCTTTAGCTCTTCATCTACCCATTTACTTTTTAAAATAATGTTATAGCCATGGATTGCAGAACCAAAACTATTCCTCATGTGGCTTTTCCTGCTCCACTCTAGAATGATTTTTGCACTTTCATTTACCCCGTTTTTCAATTGAGAATTTTGTGGGTAAATTGATAATCCCTCTTCATATATACTCAATGCTTTATATGGACTATCCGTTGACTTTGCATGTTCAAATATGTTGTCAGGATTTTCTATGTAATTTAAAAATGTTAACGCCTCAAGTTTTATATCCTCATCAACCCATTTACTGCTTGCTACTCTTCTATATCCTGATATACAAGAATAAAGGTTTCCTCTTTTTCTGCTACCCTCACTCCACGATAGAATGATTCTTGCACTTTCATTTACCCCATTTTTCAATTGAGAATTTTGTGGGTAAATTAATAATCCCTTTTCATATATACTCAATGCTTTGTATGGGCTATCCGTTGACTTTGCTTCTTCAATAATAGAATCAACTGTATCAATTAATCTATTTTCTTGTGCTAAGCTATATAAAGTTTTTGCCCTTTCTACTAACAAGCTGTCCGCCCATTTACAATTAATTGCTCTGCTATAACTCGACATTGCTGTGGAAAAATTCCCTCTTTGATGGCTGGACATTGCCCATGATAATATTGTATTTAAATTTTTGTTAATTCCTTCGTGAAATCTATAATCCAACGGATAAAATTCAATTCCTTGTTCATAAACTGACAACGCACTATAAGGACTTTCCAAAGATTCTGCTCTTTCAATAAAAGCATCTGCACTAGGTGCAACTTCCCATTTTGCATATAAAATAATGTTTTGGTCTTCCACAGTTATAGCGTCCCATATATTATAATCTTCTCCACTTCCATCTGCTTTTGTGTTCCAACAAGAAAAAACATGTCCATCTTTTTTCAAAGAACCACTGTTATTTACTATTGCAACATCTCCATTGAAATAACGGTTTAAATCTACCGGGGTCTTGCCACTAGTAGCTCCATTTTCATCATATATTAAGGAATATGTTTCTAATACATTTTCTTTAGAGAAACCTGGCATTTTTGCTTTCCAAACATATACGTTCCCTAATTTTGAATATGTAGCATAAATATAAACATTTCCATTTTCCTCACGAAGGAAAGCATTAAAAAAACCTTTATATTCTGGACTCCACTCAACTTCCCTAAATATTTCATGCCAACTCTGTCCACCATCACCAGTAGCAAACAATCTAGTGTGGCCTTCTGTTTTGGTAACGTGATTGCGGAAAGGCATTACTCCAAAAATTTGTCCATTCACTTCAAGAGTATCTCCTTTAGTCGCATATGTACCAATCAAATTATCATTTGCTTTCCCAAAAGTTATTTTATACTCAATATCTTCCCATCTAATTTCAGGTTTTTCAACGTTTTCAGGTCTTTTCCACCAAGATATACCTTCTGGCAATTCATCACTTCCAAAGGCAATCCCATCTGGAAAAACTAAAATAGATGTAGGGTGTATTGGTGCCACGTTATCTTTGCCATAAACTGTTTCGTCAAACACATTTTGCCACGTCTCTCCAAAATCATAAGAGTAATGAATTTGCCTATTTACTCCATCTCCAATAGAAATAAGAATCATGTTTGAATACTGATCAAATGCTACATCATGTATATGATAATAGCTAGGGTCAAACATCTCGGAAATTGGCTTGTCAAAAATCTTCTCCCATGTCTCACCATGATCTTTTGAAAAATAGACCTCTCTAGGTGGATTACTAGCGTCATGCTTTCCATAACTAGCCATTAAAATATAGTTATTATATTTATCATGTCCCCATGTGTTTTGAGTATAACCTGCTTTAAAGGTAAAAGCTTCTCTAAGTTCAGTCCTTTCTTCATTTGAAACCAAAACCCGGCCTTTATTAGTACAAGCTATAATTCTACCTGTATCTGAAATATAAAAACCATATAATGATATTGTCTCTTTATTTTCTTTGTCAAGAAAAGGCTTTGCATCTAAAACAGTTTTAAAATTAGTACCATCATTAGATACTCTAATTAAATCTTGCCACGCAACAGCCCATATGTTCCCATCTTTATCTACTGTACTTATAGAGTGTGTAAAATTGCCTGGCACATAAGTCTGTTCTATAACCTTTGAAGGTGATGGGTTTTTAATTTCCCCCATGGTATTTTCTGCTTGCTGATTATTTGATGCTGCAACGATAGAAGTAAACATTAAATAAAAAATCATACACAAAATACTGGTTTTTTTAATCATATTATTACCTCCCCTAGTAAAGCTTTGTTATCAAACTATTTTATAGTTGTTATCTTTATATTAACTATAATTTATAAGCACTGTCAAAGGTGCATATATTTTTAGTGTCTAAAACAAGCTTGTTTTTAATCAAATCCATATTTTCTTTAATATGATCATGTGCTGTCATTATAACAAGAATCTCAATTTCATTTATAAAATCCTCGAAATTTAAAAACTGATGTTCAACAATTCTTGTTTTAATAAATGGATCAAACACTTTTACTCCAAAAGCTAAATGTTCATCCATCTTTTTTAAAAGTTGAAGAGTAGGACTTTCTCTAGTATCATCAACATTCTCTTTATAAGCAAGACCATATAAACCTATTTTCGATATATCATTTATTTTGTGTTCTCTCATAATATCTCTAATTCTTCCTAAGACATGAGTTGGCATAGAGTCATTTATTTTTCTAGCAGTCAATATTAAATTAGTGAGATCTGGATAATCTCCAACTAGAAACCATGGGTCAACGGATATACAATGCCCACCTACTCCTGGCCCAGGCTGTAGAATATTTACTCTTGGATGCTTATTTGCAATTCTAATAATCTCATAGACATCCATATTATCTGCCCTGCAAATTTTAGCCAATTCATTTGCAAATGCAATATTAACATCTCTATAGGTATTTTCTACAATTTTAGACATTTCTGCTGTTCTAATATCTGTTATTAGAATTTCTCCTTTACAGAAACTAGAATATAATTTTTTTATTTTTTCTCCAATTTTTTGGTTGTCAGCACCTATTGTTCTTGAGTTATGTTCTAACTCATAAACCATATTCCCCGGAATAATTCTTTCAGGCGCATGTACTAAATGTATATCCTCTTCTAAAATCATTCCTCTTTTTATAATTTCAGGTCTTATATATTTATCAATTGTTCCAGGAGATATTGTAGATTCAATAATTAAAATGGATCCCTTTTTACACACATCAAGAATATTATTAATAGCTATATTAACATATTTAGGATCAAGTTTCTTACTTGAATTATTGTAAGGAGTTGGTACAGCAATAATATAAATGTCTGTTTTCTGATATTCTGTTGTGAATTTAATGCCGTTATCTAATGCTTCTTTAAATAATTCTTCTAAACCATTTTCTTCAAAAGTAAGCTTTTGTTGAGATAAAGAATCTACCAATTCTTTATTTATATCTGTTCCTATAACCTCTACTCCATTTTTTGCAAGCATTAAAGCAGTAGGAAGACCTATATAACCTAAACCTATAACATTTATCATTTTTTTACCCCCTTATGTGTTTTACTGACGTTTTTTGCTTAATTTAAAAATTACTATATAAAGCAATGCATATATGGCTGAATAAAAAGCTGTTATAAACAATAAAAAAGTATTTATGCCATAACCTGTCCATCTGCAAACAAAGTAAGATATTACTGAAGTTATAATAAATGAACTTTGTAAAACTAATTCTAGTCTTTGTTCCTCTGAAATAACAAGAGCTGGTGTTAATGCTGAAACGATAAATCTTAACCCATACATAGGAGCTAAAATTTGTGCATATCTTCCAGCTACTCCCCACCCTGCTCCAAAAAACAACTCAAATAAAAATGGTCCGAGAGTAATTAACACTAAAACCATTGGTATTGAAAGACAAGCAAGAAATAATGTAAGTTGCATTAATGTTCTTCTATACCCTCCTGTATTATTTTTTTCTTCAGAGGCTCTTTGAAAAAAAACTTTAGATACATTTAAACTAACTAAAGTCAGTGGAATACCTAAAATTCTATAGGTAATTGAATAATATCCAAGTGTACCAAGTCCAAATAGTCCTGTTATAAAAAAGTTTAGCATAGAATATGAAGCAGAATTCAAAAAATGAGCTGGCATAGAGTAGATAGGTAGTTTTTTGTATTTTAGCAGTGTATCTTTAACTTCATTTAATTTTACATTTTTAAACATATCTCTGTTTTCAATTAGCCTTTTACTTTGTCTTTTAAGTCCCACTAATGAGCCTAAAATCTGTGACAACAAAAGACCTAATGAACCTAACTTTAAAAAACCAAACAGCACCAATCCAATGTTTTGAAATCCAGTTCTAAATACATACACTGATGAAATCAACTTATACTCTTTATGTCTGTTGTTATAACGATTAAGTAAATGAATCAATGCATTAACTACTAAAATTAAAACTAATAAATATGCAAATATACCAACCTCATCTATTATTTCAGGTTTGGTCTGTAAATAAAATCTATATCCTATAGTTACAAGGATTATAGTAATTGCCGAAACAGCCAATCCTCCCACAATCAGATTAGTTACCTCTTTTTCATCCTTGGCTGAAACAATGGCCATGTCATATTTCCCACACAAAACAGGTCCAAACATAGCAGAAACTGTTATAATTAGCGTATATACTGCTAATTGTTCTGGTGTATATAATCTTGTTGAAATTGGGGAAACTAAAGCTGTAATTAATTGAGCTATTAAAGACCCCATAGTCAATCTAAACACTGATTTAAAATAATCTGAAGATAGTATTTTTTTCCTAATTGCTAACATGTATTTTACCCCATTCTCTTTCTAATTTCTTTGTTTTTTTACTCACTATAAAAGCAAATAGAAAAACTAAAATCATATCAAATCTATTTCTTATAAAGGAGTCTATGTCTCCATATGGAATTATTAAAAACATAATGGACGAAATTCTTAGTGTAATAAAATAATAATTGTTTGAATGTATTCTTGTTATAACACCATCAAGCCATTTGCATATTTTAGCTAAAAATAAACTTATCGCCACTAATCCAATTAGTCCAAATTGTCTCATGCCTAAACTTAAAATATCAGTTGGGATACCTCCACTAGTCCCTACTAATAATCGGTAATATTCTGTTATAGTATGGTAGGAACTCCCTACTTTACTTAATCCAAAAACACTAAGAATGGATGAAGGTACAATATTTATAGCCCAAGAAATAAAATCAATCCCAAATCTAAAGCCATATATCTCATTTATTTCCACAATATTTAGTAAGTTTAAATATGGAAATGCAAATTCATTTATTATAGATATTAGACCTCCTCTAGAACTCTCTCTAGCAATACCATAACTTAAATAATAAAACAAATCATTTAATGTCCCTAACACTGATAATGAAAGAATTGAAATTATCAAAATATAAACAAAAGGATGTTTTGTTTTTCTAAAAACAAAGCCTATAAAAAAAGTTAAACCAAACACTAAAACAGCTATCCTTCCAGCATTCACAGCAAAATACAATATACATGACAATATAGATACTATTAAAAGCACTTTTGTGCTTAATTTATTTTTTATTCTTAATGCATAAAGTAAAAAGTAGGGCGAAGCTAATGAAATAGCCATTAACGTAATAGCAAAAAGACGACTTTGTTTAATATATCTACTACTGTCTACACCAAAAGCCCTTAACCTATTTCCCATTGAAATTAGGGTTTGAATATCTCCTAAACTATTAACAATAAGCATTTGTGAGAATAAAGCTAGCCCTAAGCAAAAAACCCCCATAAATAAAGCAATTTTATAGACTTTTATATTAAAATCATTATATATTTTATCTTTTAATATACTGCTTTTTTCATTAAAATTATCACAGGATTCTTTTGTAATTTCTTGGCTTTTTGCCTTTAATAAGTTTTCGCTATCTTGTTTTGTGCTTTTAAAAAATTTTATTTTATAACCAAAAATAAAAGTAAAGTATGCAATAAAAGTAAAGATATAAGCATATATAAAACCATTAGATTGACTGATTCTAAACAACATCCCTGTCAAATCCTCTGGATATAATTCGATTATAATTAGTGACAATATGGGAATTAAAATATAATATATAATAAATGCAACTTGAAAACAAATACCTGCATCAATTACCTTTTTCTTTTTATAAAAATTAAACAAGTTGTAAATCGCTATTATAAATAATATGCCATATAGTATTATAAGGGAACTAGTTAACATTAAAAACACTCCTCAAAATCTAATTTCAACTTTAACTTTCTCTTTAAATTATATAAAAGTTAAAAAATTAGATTATTTCATTTTTATTATTTCCTCCGCTATATTTGATGGACTAAACTTTTTAACACTAAATAAAGTTTCCTTATACTTATCATCAGAAATATTAAGAAGTACCTTATTTAGATTTGAAATAGAATTTTCAGTAAATATATAGCGGTTATATTCAGCAAACATATTTATAATTTTTTCCTTGTCCCCATCAAGTATAAATAAAATAGGTTTGTTTGTACCAGAGTAATGGTATATTTTACCTGGGATTTGTGTTCCTTTTAAATTACTTAAATGGACAAGAACATCACTTTCTTTTTCAAACTGTTTTATTTTTTCATAACTCACTCTTGGATAAATTGATATATGTTCTGTATTTTCAAGCTTTACATCACTATTTCCACAAATAATTAATCTATGCTTTGTCTCTTTTATTGCATCATACAATGGCTTTATATTTCTAACATTTGAATGATAATCCCCACAATATAAAAATGTTAAACTCTTTTTTTCTAAATCAACTTTTGGATATATCTCTTCTTTAATGTATGGAACTGGTGTGTATTCCATTTTTTCAGCGTGGCTTGGATATATATTTTTTTGTTCTTCAAGTGTCAAATATGATACATAAACTACTTTTGTTGCATAATTTAAAAGGCTGTCTTCTTCCTTCTTTATTTTCTTATTTAACGACTTGTTTTTTCTAGTAATATCCGACAAAAAAGGATCTCCCCAAATCTGAATCCAAGGAGTTTTACTTATTATCTTTTTTTCAAACATCTTATTTACAAATAAATGTGATGACTTAGGGTCAGATGATGAAATTATTAAATCATAATCTTCATCTGTAATTCCCAATTTGTCTACATAATTTGCTATACCTTTTAAATTGTCATATATATCTGATTTAGCTAAATAATTGTACGCAAGCTTTTTTAAAGGTTTTAAAAACCTAAATCTTCTACCAACTCTAGCAGCCGTTTGCATACCACCTAATTTTAAATACGTTGTTTCTATATTAGGATTTTTGATACTTGAATCATAATTAATATGTTTTTCATCTGGTTCTGTTGTAATTATATTAACATTATGACCTAATTCAACCAGTCCTTCTATGGTTGCTCTATTTCTTATTGATGCTGAAGTATTTATTTCTAATGGTCTAGAAACTACATAAAGAATTTTCATGATTTAGTCCTCATCTTTCATAGGTTTTTCATCAAATCTAACTATATCATCCTCTTCAAGGTAATTTCCTAATTGTACTTCAACAATTTCCAGTATAGTTTTCCCTGGGTTTTCCAATCGATGTTTTTGACCTGCCTTCATAAAAATACTTTCACCTGCTGGTACAAGTTTAACTTCACCATCTATTGTAACCCTGGCCATTCCCTTGACCACAATCCAATGTTCGCTTCTGTGATGATGTAGTTGATAACTAAGGCTCTTACCTTGGTTTACAGTAATTCGTTTTATTTTAAATAAACCTTTTTCTTCCTCCAAAACTTTATAATGACCCCAAGGTCTATAATCTTGAACATGATATTCTGTTCTTAAATCTTTTTTTTCTTTTAATCTGTCAACCACTTGCTTTACTTTTTGTGATTCATCTTTTCTACATATAAGTAATGCATCTCTATTATCAATAATTATCAGATCCTTTACACCAATAGCTGCAACAATTTTATCCTCTTCTGAGTGTACAAGATTATTAGAAGAATCAATCATTATATTATCATCACTTGTAACATTCCCCATATCATCTTTTAAAGACACATCATAAAATGAATCAAAACTTCCTAAGTCATTCCATCCTATATCTGCTGGCACCACAACAACTTTTGAACTTTTTTCCATAATTCCGTGATCTATAGATATCTTTGTCTGTATTTTTGAAAACGCACTTTTTAAATTTTCACTTTTATCAAAAGCTTCATATATTTCAATGGCGTAATTTTTTACTTCCTTTATAAATATCTCAGAATTGAACATAAAAATACCCGCATTCCAGTAACATCCACTATTTATGTATTCAATGGCTTTTTCGTTATTGGGTTTTTCTTTAAAAGAGTCTACTACATAACCATTTTCTTTTCTTCCTCCAGGCATAATATAGCCATATCCTGTATTTGGACTGTCAGGTTGAATGCCAAAGGTAACAAGAGAATCCTTAGTCAATGGCTCAGATTCTTTTATTAAATTAGCAAAATCTTTATTTTTATTTATCATATGATCTGAAGGAAATACTACTACTGTGTCATTACCTTTTTTAATAATTTCATTAATTCCTGCGTAAATTGCTGGCAAAGTGTTTTTAGGCTCTGGCTCAACTAAAATGTTGTCCTCACAGTATTCATAACCTAATTCATCCACTGCACCCATAACAAGAAATTTATATCTTTCATTGGTTACTACATAAATATCATCAATATTAGCCAACAATAAACTTCTGTTGAAAGTCTCTTGAAATAGAGATTCTTTTCTTCCTTGTAATTTGATAAATTGTTTTGGATATCTATCTCTGCTTAGTGGCCAAAGTCTTGTCCCACTTCCACCTGCTAAAATTATAACCTTCACAAATATCAACCGCCTCTTTTTTAATAATAATATTTTAATCCCATCACTCTGTTTTCAAATAACCTTGAGTATAATTATTTCCTCTATCTTATAATTTTCTTAAGTTCTCCTGCTAAGGCATCCCATGAAAGTGACTTTATGTATTTTCGTGCATTATCAATAATAACATCTTGATTATCATAATTCTCCATAACATACTTCATTTTTCTATATAAATCATCTGAATCCCCTGGTTCAAATAAATAGCCTGTCTCCTTGTCCTTTACTTGCTCTGATAAACCTCCAGTATTCGAAGCAATTACAATAGACTCATATTCCATAGCTATAGGTATAACTCCTGACTGTGTTGCATCTAGATATGGCAATACCGTTATTATATTATCCCCCTTAAAAAAGGAACCAACTTCTTCATCCTTTATCCATCTATTTACTATGGTTACATTTTTTAATTCGTCATATGCTTCTTTATAATCATCAAAATCACCATTTCCAACTACTGTTAAGCTTATGTTATCATATTCTTTTGAAAGTTTTTTATATGCTTTTGCTAAAACATGAAGACCTTTATACTTTGTTATGCGCCCAAAAAATAAAAAATTATATTTTTTAGAATCATAATCTATAACCTTTTCATTACTTTCAAAATTTTTGTAATAATCAAATACCCCATGAGGTATAAGGTGAACATTTTCCTCTTTCTTTTGAAACTTTTCTGTAACGTACTCTCTAAAAACTTCTGATAAAATAATAATATCATCTGCATCTTTTATAATTTTTGTATTGTTTTTACGTAAACGATGAATTAATTTTGTTCCACTATGTGGAATAGGATCGTGAAGCGTAATTATTTTTTGGCTTTTAGAAAATATTGAATTAACCAGTCCTGTCCACGAATGATTCATTGGAGAATATACAGCATCTACTGGTATGTTTTTAAAGTATTTACTCAACTTTTTAATTCCAAATAGTTTAAACTTAATTGTATTAATTAAATAACCAGGTACACTATTATATGTTGGTATTACTTGCAGCCCATCTAACCCAAGTTCTTTCCATGCATTTAAATTTTCTGAATATTCTGAAATAATTGCATACACCTTGCATCCATTGTTCTTTAATCCCTTTGTCATTTCATAGGAAAAAACAGGTCCTGCTCCTTTTCTTCCAAGATAATTTACAACTATGGTTTTCTGTCTTTTCATGTCGACCTCCTTTAAATGCCTTTTTTATATGAAATAAACTACCTAAAGTCTTCCTATCAATGCCAAACACAATTATAGTAATGCTTATATTATTAATGCTGTCATATTTTTTAATCTAAATACTTCGAGTAAAGATTTTTCAATTCTTCAAGTACATTTTCTAATGAATACTTCTCTACTAACTCCAAACTTTTCTCACCAAATTTGTTTCTTTTTTCAGGTGACATATATAATTCTTCTATAGCAGAAGCAAATTCTTCTTTACTTCCTAATTTCACTACATAACCATTGTGATTGTCTAGAACTAAATCCCTATTGCCCCTTGAATTGGTTACTACCAGTGGCAATCCAGTTGCCATAGCTTCCATCACATTTACTGGCAATCCTTCTTGTTTTGATGATGATAATGCTATATCTGCTAATCCCATCAATTGTGGTATATCCTTGCGATATCCTAAAAATAAAACAATTTCTTCTAATCCCAATTGATCTACTAAATCTTTATAACTATTTTCTAAAGAACCTCTCCCTACTAAAAGTAATTTTATATTCCTAAACTTGTCCTTTAGTAGCCCCACAGACTCAATAACCTGTTTTTGATTCTTTCTTTTGCTTAATTCTCCAACATATATCATTATAAAATCTTCATTAGAATAGCCATATTGTTTTCTAAGTTCTGCTTTAGTTTTTTCTGTTTGGGGCACAAACTTATTTAAATCCACACCTACTCCATTAGTGTTAAAAACCGAACTTGGATTTCTCATTTTAAATTTTTTAGCATTATTAAAGTCTTCACTATTCATTGTAAAAATAGCATCTGTCCAACGAGCAAGAAATTTTTCTAGCAAGTAGTAAATTATCCAGTTTTTCTTGCTTGCACCTTTAAAAAAGTGAAATCCATGTGCAGTATAAATAACTTTTACATCTTTTATCTTTCTACAAGCAAATCTCGAACAGGCTGAAGCTACAGGTGTATGAGTGTGAATTAAATCATAGCCTTCATTTACTATAATTTTTTTAAGTTCTTTGTAAGCTTCAAAGTTACTCCTTTGAAAAGGAGATCTTTGAAAATTAAGATTAAATACCTTACATCCTCTTTCTAATAATTCTGAATTTATTTCATTTTTAATATTGCATGCAATATCCACATTATGCCCCTGATTTATTAGCATTTTTATATGTGGAATCATAAATGCATTAATAGTATTTGACACAGTAGCTACATACAAAATCTTCATATTCTCATCCATTCAATTTATTTTAATCTTTCTTAGTAAGTACATTTTTATTTCTATTTGACTCTTCAATAGGGGGATGTTTTTTTTCTTTTAACCATTTTCCAATCCCTAGGTAAAAATAAGGAATTCTTAAAGTACCTATTGAAAAATAATAATACATCCCTGCTTCAATAAAATTTAAAGCTTTATGAGTTTTTCTAGCTGGAGTATTCTTATAATAAGCATCGACATAAATATCCATATCTTTATATAGTTTTCTTATATATTCAATTCTCTTTTTCATAATTAGCTTAAAATAGCCATGCCCTCTATACTCCTTATTTACAACTCCAGTATGAAGCCACGCTGAATTATGTGGTAATATATTCAAGTGCCCTATTTTAGCAGAATTTATAGCTATCCAGCCATAGCCTATGCACTTTTTATTTATATCATCTTCTAGCATAATTCCTACATGACCTTTTTTTAAAAGTCTCTTAAATAAAACCCTTCTCTTATATAATGAACTCTCATTCATTAAGTCTTCTGGTTTTATTATTTTTACTGTAATGTTTTCATCCTTTACATTTATATTAGGAATCTCATTTGGAGCCTTAAGCATTACATTTTTATAAAATTTAATCAATTGCATATCTTCACCTATTTTCTAAAGTTTAAATATGTTTTCAAAATTTAAATTCTAGTTTTCTTTTAGTTTTTAGGTTTAACAAACTTTAAAACCCTTTTAATATTAAAAGCTGATACCAATAAAGCCATTACATTTGCTATATATGGCATAATATCATTGCCTTTAAAAACTGAATGGCAAATATTTTTAGGTTTTTTAAACACATAACCATATTCTTGATTAAATTTGTTTTTACTAAATATAAAGTTTAATAAATCCCCAGGAAAAAACCATTGACAAAAATATTCATACTTATTGTTTTTTACAAGTTCGGTTTTATTCCCTAATGCGTTTTGTACAATTAAATATGGAAAATCCACTCCTACAAAACATGATAACCTTATAGTTGCTGATAGTCTTGGATTGATTTCCATTAACTTAGGAGTTCCATCCCTAGGATCTATCATATATTCAACTTCTGCTGGTCCTATCCAATTTATATTTTTTAGAAATCTTATAGACATTTCTTCTATTTCTTTATTATCAACTGTTTTAAAAAAGGTACTAGGCCCTCCCGTAATTGGAAACTGTCGAATTTTTTTCTTTATACACGATGCCTTAATTTCGCTATTTTCATCAAAAAGTAAATTAGCCTGATAATGTTCACCCACATCAGGAATTATTTCTTGTATAATAGGTTCTTTGTATTCAGCATCCACATTTTTATAACATTCAATAGCATGTTCTTTGTTACTTGCTATCACAATTCCCATACTTGCAGAACTAATTCTCGGTTTAATTATAACAGGATATGTTATTCCCTCTGCATCATTCTCAATATCTTCAATTTTATATGTTTTAGGATATGGTATATTATTCTTTTTTGCATATTCTAATGTTATTCCTTTATCTCTTGCAATCATAAAAACATCATAATCAGGAACTAATAAATGAGTCACCTTCTTAAATTTTTCTTTATTTTTTGATGCAATTTCCGCTACACGATCGCCCATAGGCACTAAAACTTGTATTTGATTTGCTTTTATGTACTCAATTAAAAAATCCACAAAATCCTCTTCATCTTCATCAGGGTCAGGATAATAAACAAACTCATTGCAATATTTACTAAACCTAGAAGCATTTAGTTTTCTACTTGAGCCTATGATTATATAAAAATCTTCTTTTTTTTCTCCTATACTTCTTACTCCGGCCAATGCTCGTCTGTCATGTCCGTCTATAATTAGTATCTTAGTCATCATCATTTCTCCCATCACAGTAATCATAAACTTGCTAAAACAGAAAATAGCATTTTTTATAATTTTTTTATTTTTACCTCGTT
>JGI24709J26583_10002929_pt1 | contig 13698 bp, 5 predicted proteins | sample BioPla2DNA1_FD_26583 | JGI IMG/M metagenome (IMG submission 26583) | reverse complement strand
TATGACCCAGAGGATGAACTTATAGTTAGGGAGCATACAAAATTCCTTAAGCAAAAGATGAATACAGAAGGTTCTAACTCACGAATTATAGAATTTGACCTTTATGAAATTGCACTAGAAATCTTGGAGGATAAGAACTACTTGGACAAGGTATTTAAGATGGAAGGACAAAAGGGAAGTCCATATGTATTTAATGCAATTAAGAAAACTCTAAGGTTAACTTCTAATAATGATTTAATAGTGGAATACATTAAGGATAGAGTAAATGGAAGAGATATCGTTTTCCTGACGGGGATAGGCAAGGTGTGGCCTATAATACGGTCCCATACTATACTTAATTCTCTTCATTCCATTATTGAGGATGTTCCATTGGTTATGTTTTTTCCAGGCGAATACGATGGACTAGAGTTAAAATTATTTAGTGAAATAAAAGATGATAATTACTATAGAGCATTTCAATTAGTAGAAAGATAAGGGGGAAGAGAGAAGGTTATGGAACTTAAGAATCTTTTTTACAAAGATATTGAAAGAGATATTAAAGGTGTTATTAAAATTGGACAAGATGATGATGAAAATATTTATCAGGAATTAGAAGAATACGTGGTTACCAGAGAACTTTCCAAACATTTTAGTGAATTCTTCGAATCCTACAAGAAGGGCATCAATAATTACACCGACAAGATGGGAGTTTGGATATCTGGTTTCTTTGGAAGTGGTAAATCCCATTTCTTAAAGATATTATCTTATTTGTTAGAGAATAAAGAAGTAAAAGGGAAAAAGGCAATCTCCTACTTTGATGACAAAATCGAAGATGCAATGGTGTTAGCAGACATGAAAATGGCAGGAGATGTAAGTACAGATGTTATTTTATTTAACATTGATTCAAAAGCCGATTCAAATTCCAAATCTAATAAAGATGGGATTGTAAAGGTCTTTATGAAAGTATTTAACGAAATGCAAGGATACTGTGCTACCCTGCCTTGGGTTGCTGACTTAGAGCGTCAACTAGTAAAGGAAGGAAAGTATGGGGATTTTCAGTTAAAGTTTGAAGAATTATCGGGAAGTAGATGGACAGATTCAAGAGAAGATTTTTACTTTGAAGAAGACAATATTGTAAAAGCCTTAGCAGAAACTTCTAATATGTCAGAAGAGGGTGCTAGAAATTGGTATAACAAAGCAGAGGATAATTACTCTCTTAGTATAGAAAAATTTGCTAATCTGGTGAAAGAATACATTGAATCAAAAGGCAGTAACCATCACGTTATATTCTTTGTTGATGAGATGGGTCAATATATCGGTGAAGATGTGGGACTTATGCTTAATCTTCAAACCGTTGTAGAAGACCTAGGTACATACTGTGGAGGAAGGGCATGGGTAGTCGTTACATCCCAACAAGATATTGACTCTATTACAAAGGTAAAAGGGAATGATTTTTCTAAAATTCAAGGTAGATTCAACACAAGGCTAAACCTTTCTTCTGCAAATGTAGATGAGGTTATTAAAAAGAGAATTCTTAGAAAAGATGAAGTGGCCAAGGAAACCTTAAGACTTTTATATCAAGATAAAGAGTCTATACTAAAGAACCTTATTACTTTTTCCTCTGATACTGCCGAAATGAAAACTTATAAATCAGAAGAAGATTTTATTAATGTATACCCATTTATTCCGTATCAATTCCACTTACTACAATCTGTTTTTACAGGAATTCGAATACATGGGGCTAGTGGAAAACATTTATCAGAAGGTGAAAGGTCACTACTAAGTGCCTTTCAAGAATCTGCTATTCGGTATAAAGATAGGGAACTGGGAACGTTAATACCGTTTTCTGCCTTTTATGAAACAGTAGAGGCTTTTCTTGACTCCAATATCCGTACAGTAATTATAAGAGCAGAGGATAATAGTCGTCTAACAGAAGATGATGTGGAAGTATTAAAGGCATTATTCTTAATCAAATATGTAAAAGAAATACCGTCCAATATTGAAAACCTTGCTACATTAATGGTAAATCATATTGACGATGATAAAATTGAGCGTAAGAAAAAGATAGAAGAATCTTTAAAGAGGTTGTTAAAGGAAACCCTTATTCAAAAGAATGGGAATGAATATATCTTCCTCACCAATGAAGAGCAGGATGTAAATAATGAAATTAAAAACATTCCAATTGATATAGGAGAAATTATTGTTAAGGTTGGAGAAGAAATCTTTACAGGTATCTATAGTGAAAACAGATATCGATATAATGTTAGATACCATTTTGATTTTAATAAAATTATAGACACTAGGTACTTATCTACTCAGAGACATGATATCGGTTTACAGATAATTACGCCATATTATGACACAGGAGAAGAATTATCAGAGCATGAACTAAAAATGATGTCCACTAGAGAGAACAACTTAATTATGCGACTACCTACAGATACTACCTTCCTTGATGAAATGGAAGAGATTTTAAAGATTAAAACCTATTTACTTCAAAAGGGTGGGGCTAATTCCACTTCTATAATTGAGGAAATAAAGATTAGGAAATCGAGAGAATTGGCAGATAGGGAAGAAAGAGTAAACTCCCTATTAATCGAAGCATTAAAGAACGCGGATATCTATGCTAACTTACAAAGACTTGATATTAAATCCAAGAATCCTGTTGAGCGTATTAATGAAGGGTTTAAGTTTCTCATAGAAGAAATGTATAACAAGTTAAATTACATTGATACCTTTGTAGAAAGTAATAAAGATTTAAATGATATACTTTTAGATTATAAGCAGATAACTCTTACAGACGCGGAAATTCCTAATAAGTTGGCTCTTGATGAAATCGATGGATATATTGAGAGAAATACAGAGAGAAACATTCCTATGACCGTTAAGACAATCCTGCATCAATATGACAGGGCGCCTTATGGTTGGAGAAGTTTAGATGTAATAGGGTTATTGCTTCGTTTGTTTAAAGCGCAAGAGATAAGGCTTCAATTAGGTAATGAATCCTTAAATATATCAGACAAGGATTTAATCAATCAACTAACGAAAAGGGATTACCAAGATAGAATTATCGTAAAGAAAAGAGAGAAAATCCCTACAAAGTACATTAATAATGTAAAGAACTTAGCAAAAGATGTATTTGGGGTTAGTGCACTTCCAAACGATGAAGATGGATTAATGGAGCAGTTTAAAAGGCTGTGTGAAAGGGAATTAAACGAAAGAAACATAGATTCAAAGGACTATGGTATCTACTTTCTATTAGAAGAATACAAGAAAAACAGGGATTATCCAGGTAAAGATGTATTAGAAAAAGGTCTGGCACTGTTCGAAACAATTATAAAGATAAAAGATGGAAAAGAGTTCTATGAGAGAATTCACCAATTACAAGATGACTTATTAGATTATGAAGAAGATGTTTTTGATGTAAAGAAATTCTTCAAAAATCAAAGAGAACAATTTGATAGAGCAATTAGAATATTAAAAATTTATGAAAAAAACAAGACTTATGTTGTGGATTCTGAAACAATAAAGATTATAGAAGAAATCACAAGAATTATAAAGATGAGTAAGCCTTATTCAGAAATTCATAAACTTCCATCCTTAGTAAAGGATTTTCAAGACAAGTTTATTATACTTCTTGAAGTTGAATGTAAACCAATAAGAAGTGTTATTGAAAGCGATAGAAAAAAAGTTTTAGATGAACTTCCTCTTTATGAGTTTGGTGATGAACTAAGGAGTAAGTTTCAGGCTAAATTCGATGATTTACTTAACCGTCTAGATAGCGCTAACAATTTCTATGAGGCTATTGCAATGAAAGTAGAATCGGATAGGATTAAGATTCGTTGCTTTGATGAAATAGAAAAAGAGAAGGAAAGAAGAAAGCCCAAAATTACAGATGGCTATCCAAGCACAGTTAATGAGGGTGAATCAGAAGTTGCTCCAAAACCTAAAAAGGTAAAAAAGATTAAAAATGTCAGTTTCAATAACATGCTTTATGGAGCAAAAGTGATTGAAACTGAAGAAGATATAGAAGAGTTTGTACAGGGTATCCGAAAGATTTTAAAAGAAGAGTTAGAAGAAGGCGCAACGATAAAGTTAATATAAGTATGGGGAGGGTGTAGAAGTGGATAAGACAGCCATAAAAAACTTTGCTGTAAGAGCAAGAAATAAACTAATTGATGACATTACCCAAAAAGCATTTGAACTAGGTATCAGTGAAGATGAAATAAAGGATATTACAGTCTTTGAGGGTGGATTCACTATAAAGGGTCTTAATAATAGCAAGACTTATAAAAAGTATCAAGAAAAACAAAGAAGAAAACTCGTAGATAATATCAAACAAAAAGGTTTTGACCAAGTGATTGAAGAAGTAGCATACACGTGGTTTAACCGATTTATTGCCCTAAGGTTTATGGAAGTTAATGATTACTTACCTACAGGTGTTAGGGTGCTATCTTCTAAAGAGGAAGGAAAAGTTGAGCCAGATATTATTAAAGAAGCATTAAATGTTGATTTGGAAATCGACAGGGAATTGGTATATAAACTGATTGACGAAAATGATACTGAGGATTTATATCGTTATCTTTTAGTAAAGCAGTGTAATGAACTTGGGAAAATCATGCCCCAAGTTTTTGAAGAAATATCGGATTATACAGAACTATTGCTTCCAGATAACTTATTAGGAGAGGGTTCTGTAATTAGAGATTTGGTAGATTCAGTTGAGGAAGAAGACTATAAAGACCAGGTTGAAATCATTGGATGGATGTATCAATATTATATCTCTGAAAAGAAAGATGAAGTATTTGCTGATTTAAAGAAAAATAAGAAGATAACAAAAGAAAATATCCCTGCGGCCACTCAGTTATTTACTCCAAAGTGGATTGTAAAATACATGATAGAAAATTCTCTAGGTAGACTATGGTTAGAATCTCATCCAGATGAAGATTTACAGTCAAAGTGGAGGTACTATCTAGAAGAAGCAGAACAAGAACCAGAAGTTAGGGAACAATTAGACGAACTAAAAGACCCTAATCTAAGACCAGAAGACATTAAGGTACTTGACCCTAGTATGGGTAGTGGGCATATACTTGTTTATGCCTTTGACGTGCTTTATGATATCTACTTAAAAGCAAATTACTCGGAAAGAGATATACCAAGGTCTCGGAAAGAGATATACCAAGGTTAATTCTAGAGAAAAATCTGTATGGACTAGATATAGATGATAGAGCAGGACAACTTGCAGCCTTTGCTCTAATGATGAAGGCAAGAAGTAAGAATAGAAGGATATTTAGAAGAAAGATAGAGTTAAATGTTTGTTCCATACAAGAGAGTAATGGGATATCAAAAGAAGCCATGGATTACTTTGTTAATACAGAAGATGTAGAGACAAATAATAAAGACCTCAAAGAAGATGTTGAGTATCTAATTCATGTCTTTCATGATGCAAAGGAATATGGGTCTTTATTGGATGTAAAAAAGATTGATTTTGATGCAATAGAGAGAAAGATTGCCCAAATTCAAGTCTGGGATACAGAAGATTTATTTGAATATCAGTACAAGGAAACCATTTTAGAAAAAATACTGCCACTTGTGAAACAGGGAAGGATAATGAGCAGAAAGTATGATGTGGTATGTACAAATCCTCCTTACATGGGGGGGAGAAAGGGTATGAATCATCAACTAAAAAAATACGTCCAAAAGAATTATAAAAGTTCAAATTCTGATTTATATGCATGTTTTATAGAGAAGTGTCTAAACCTATCCAAAAATAACAAATTCGTATCTATGGTAACACAGCATTCTTTTATGTTTACTGATGATTATAAAGAACTAAGGGAAAAATTATTGAATAGCATTATCTTCGTTAATATGTTGCACTTAGGAACAGATGCTTTCCCAGAAATTAATGGTGAAGTTGTTCAAACAACAACATTTACAATAAGAAATGTTGAGGATTCACGATATAAGGGTGAGTTCGTTAGGTTATTGGATTACGAGTGTTATGAAAAAGAAAAGCATGTCCATAATAAAAATTTACATTTTAATATTTATTCAAATACTGATTTTAAGGATATTAAAGGAACACCTTTTGCTTATTGGATTAGTGAACGTGTTAAACAAACCTTTAAAATAGGAACTCCTTTTGAAGAGATAGGTAAACCAAGACAGGGATTGGCAACTGGAAATAATGATATATTCTTAAGGGCTTGGTACGAAGTTGAAAATATAAAGATTGGTTTTGGATTTAAGACAATTGATAGTTTTCATGATTCTGGGCTACTATATGCACCATATAACAAAGGTGGAAAACAAAGAAGATGGTACGGTAATAATGAGAATATAATAAAGTTTGATAAAGAACATTTCCAAACTTTGTCTACTCAAGGAAATCGTCTCCCATCAAGACAATACTATTTTCAGAAATGTATAACATGGTCTGATATATCAGGAAGAAATTTTGCAGGAAGATATTGTGATTATGGTTTTGTATTTGATGTTAAAGGGTCAAGTGGATTTCCAAGGGAGAATTACTTTCTATACGTATTAGCATTTTTAAACTCAAAATTAACACCAATGTATATCGATGCATTAAACCCAACAATAACAACACAAGTAGGTGACTTAAAAAGAATACCTTTACTTAAAATAAACGCAAAATCTAAGGATAAAATAGATAAATTAGCAAAACAAAATATTAAAATCACCAAAGATGATTGGGATTCTTTTGAGACTTCGTGGGATTTTAAACACCATCCACTATTGGATTATTCGATACTAAAAAGTAGTCCTAATTTAAACAAGATAGAAACGGCCATTAATAATTGGTCAGACTTTACTGAAGAGCAATTTGAACAATTAAAAGCCAATGAAGAAGCATTGAATAATACTTTTATAGATATCTATGGACTACAAGGAGAACTGACACCAGAAGTAGAGGATAAGAATATTACCATTAGCAAGGCAGATAGGGAACGAGATATCAAATCGTTAATCTCTTATGCAGTAGGATGTATGTTTGGTCGTTATTCACTAGATGAAGAAGGTTTAATCTATGCAGGAGGAGAGTTTGATATTAATAGTTATAACACCTTTATCCCAACAACAGACAACATCCTTGTTATAGCAGATGATGATTACTTTGAAGATGATATAGTAAGTCGCTTTGTAGACTTTGTTAAGATTACATTTGGGGAAGAGACTTTAGAAGAAAACCTTGATTATATCGCTGAATCCTTAGGACAAAGAGCAAGTGAGACTGCAAGGCAAACTATAAGAAGATACTTTCAAAAGGACTTCTACAAAGACCATGTTAAAACATATCAGAAAAGGCCTATTTACTGGTTGTTTGATAGTGGACGCCAGAATGGATTTAAGGCCCTTATATATATGCATCGCTATGAACCTTATACAGTATCTAGAGTAAGAACAGACTACCTACATAAGTTACAGCGAATGTATGAAGCAGAAGTTGATAGAATTGATATGTATTTAGAAAATAATGATATAACACCAAGGGAAAAATCAGCAAGGATAAAGAAAAAAGAAGGCTTATTAAAACAGATACAGGAATGTCTAGTATATGACCAAATTATTGCTCATGTAGCAAATCAAAAGATAGATATTGACTTAGATGATGGAGTTAAAGTGAACTATGCCAAGTTCCAAGGAGTAGAGGTTCCTCAAGGAGAAGGTAAAAAGCCACTAAAGGCAAATTTACTATCTAAGATATAATAAGTAGGTGAAAAAATGAACTTAACAGATATAAAACAAACGCTAGAAGAGAACTTTAATAAAGATACTGCAGACAGCAGTAAAAGAAATATTATATTCTGGTATGATGCAGAGGGTGAGTTTGTAGAGGATATTAAGGAGTTAGAACTTGAGGATGCTAAAATATTACACCTAACTAAGAATAATAGTTTTTATATAAAGTATCTACTTGAAAAAGAAGATACAAAGTCAAATTTCTTAATTTACTCGCCTAATCCTAAGCCAATGCCACGGGAAAACTGGCTTTTAGATATAGAAAAGTATAGTGGTGAATTCTCTACGGATAAAGCCACAGTAATTATGAGGAACTTAGGAGTAAAGGATGAAAGTTTAAGAGGTGTATTTAAAAGTTACATCAAATTCTTTGGTAATAAGGAACGTTATAAAAGGTTTACTTCATACAAGATAGAGCGATATACAGAAGATAATGTGCATATAGGTGTATTATCTACTTTGTGCAAACTACCTATATCAGACTTAGAACAAGTGGTGAAAAGCCTGTTAATGGAAGAGACAAAAGAAGAGAATAAGTTTATGGAAGATATAAGGAAGTTTGGCAATGAAGATGCCTTATGGCAATTAGTGAGGAATCATTATGGCTTTGATATGCCAGAGAGAACTTTAGAAAACTTGATGATTATGTTTTTGGTAACGGACCTTTCTTATAACTTAGAAGGTAAGATACCTACGTCTTGGGAGAAGTTTTTATCTTCAAAAAAAGCAGATGCAATTGTATTTATTAGTCATTTTATGAATCACTCCCAAGATAGTAAAGTTTACAATACCATTGCCAGTAAGATGGAAGAAAAGTTGAATGTAAAAAAACATATAAAGAAATGGAATATTGAGGATTATTTATCTTGTGATACTTTTGTCTCATTTGATGAAGAGATTATTAGTTGGCTTATTCAAAATCTAGCCACTGATATTGGTGAGTATGAAAGATATCGTAAAATCATAAATCGTAGAAGAACTACCCATTGGTTCCCACAGTTAAGTAATGAATATGATTCTATATATTACGCAATGGAAATTCTAAGACTGGAAAATGAACTGCAAAAAACAATAAGAGGCTCAACTGCCTATGAAGTAGTAGAAAATTATACTAAAACCTATTACTTATTTGACTTGTTTTACCGAAAGTTTTATTTATCCTTTGATAAAATTGACAATAAAGATAAGTTTATTGATTTAGTAAAAATTATTGAGAATACCTATAATCACTGGTATTTACAAGAGTTATCTATGAAGTGGTCTAGTAGAATTGATGAGGAATTAGGTAGCGATATTCGGATTGATGGATTGGTAAAACAACAAGACTTTTATAAAAGATTTATTGCCCCTCATATTACAAAAGAAGAAAGAGTATTCGTTATCGTTTCTGATGCATTTCGATATGATGTGGCAAAAGAATTTACGGATATCTTAAATAGAGATAGAAGAGGTAAGGCAGAACTTGGGTTTATGCAAGGAGTTATTCCTTCTTATACCAAGTTGGGAATGGCGTCGTTATTACCCCATGAGACTATTGAAATTACTGATAATGGAGAAGTATTTGTAGATAGTATCAACTCTGCTGGAACAGATAATAGACAAAAGATTCTCTCTCTGTACAGCGACCAAGCAGTGGCTATTCAATATAATGATATGAAGGATATGAAAAGACCTGAATATAAAGAAAACTTTGATGGTAAAAGGTTAATCTACATTTATCATAACGTGATAGATGCTATAGGAGATAAGCCATCAACAGAGCGAGATATATTTGATGCAGTAGAAAGAACATTTGAAGACTTAAGCACTTTGACTAAAAATTTAGTGAATAATGTAAGTGCAACTAATATCTATATTACAGCGGACCATGGATTTATTTACAGTAGGTCAGCCATAGAGGAGTTTAATAAGGTAGCAAGGCTTAAAGTAGATAAAGTAGATGATGGAAGAAGATTTATCTTAACAAAAGAAGGCGTAAATGAACAAGGAATCTTTTCTTTACCTATGAACTATCTATTAGGAGAGAATAGTAATTTGCATGCTGTGATTCCAAAGGGAGTGACTAGATTTAAGGTACAAGGTGCGGGAGATAATTATGTTCATGGTGGAGCATCATTACAAGAGATTGTGATACCTGTAATCAAGTTTAAGAATATTAGAAAAGATGAATATAAGTCTTCGAAAGTAGAAGTGAATTTAGCAAGTATTTCAAGGAAAATCACTAATAGAATTACATTCTTTGAGTTTTTCCAAAAAGATAAGGTGGAAGATAAAAAATTGCCAATTACATTAAGGTTATACTTCGAAGATGAAGATGGAAACAGAATTTCCAATGAGAATATAGTAATTGCAGATAGTAGGTCATCGAAACCAGAAGACCGTACCTACAGAGAGAAGTTTACTTTAAAAGACCAATCATATGACAAGGCTAAGAAGTATTATCTAATCATGGAAGATGAGGATGAAACGGTAGAAAATATATATGAAAAGATACCATTTATTATTGATTTGGCAATCATGAATGATTTTGGATTTTAATAATACCTATGTGTAACATATATGTATATCATATGTTGAAACTTATTTGTAACACATAGGCAAACAGGAGGTGAATGTAAATTTGGAGGAACTAAATAGTAAGTTGAATAATCATTTCCCAGGAAGAGTGGTTAGAAAAGACTTAACGAAAAAAATTAAAGAAGGTGCAAATGTACCTATCTATGTATTAGAATATTTGTTAGGTATGTATTGTGCTACAGATGATGAGGAAAGCATTAATGATGGTGTAGAAAGGGTTAAAAATATTCTTGCCGAAAACTTTGTAAGACCAGATGAGGCGGAGAAGGTAAAATCTAAAATAAAGGAACTTGGACAATATACCATCATCGATAAACTTACTGTAAAACTAAATGAAAGAAAAGACATATACGAGGCGGAATTTTCTAACTTAGGATTAAAGGGAGTAAGAATATCATCTCACTATGTCAAGGAATATGAAAAACTACTTGGTGGAGGAATCTGGTGCATTCTTAAAATGAATTATTTTTATGATGAAGAGTGTAGGGATGAAAGTCCATTTAATATTTCAAACTTAACACCAATCCAGATGCCTAACTTAGACATGGATGAAATATTTGAAGGGAGAAGGCATTTTACCAAAGAGGAATGGATAGATGTATTATTACGGTCTACAGGTATGGAACCAACTCAATTAGAAGATAAGGTGAAGTGGCATCTACTAGCAAGAATGATTCCTTTAGTAGAAAACAATTATAATATATGTGAATTGGGACCTAGAGGTACAGGTAAGTCACATATATATAAAGAAATCTCTCCAAACTCAATACTAGTATCTGGAGGCCAAACAACAGTTGCAAATTTATTTTATAATATGTCAACTAAAAAAGTTGGACTAGTTGGGCTATGGGATGTGGTAGCCTTTGATGAAGTGGCGGGAATAACCTTTAAGGATAAAGATGGTATTCAAATCATGAAAGATTACATGGCTTCTGGCTCTTTTGCTAGAGGAAGAGAAGAAAAGGCTGCGTCTGCCTCTATGGTATTTGTGGGAAATATTAATCAAAGTGTTGATGTACTATTAAAGACATCCCACCTTTTCGACCCATTTCCTGAGGCTATGGCTTATGACAGTGCTTTCTTTGACCGTATGCATTTTTATCTACCTGGCTGGGAGATTCCTAAGTATAGACCTGAATTCTTTACCAATGAATATGGGTTTATTACTGATTATTTGTCTGAGTTCTTTCGTGAGATGAGAAAACGGTCATTTTCTGACGCCATCGATAAGTATTTTAACTTTGGTAACAATCTCAATCAAAGAGATGTTATTGGGGTAAGAAAGACAGTGTCTGGACTTGTAAAACTGTTATATCCACATGGCGAGTATACGAAGGAAGATATTGAAGAAATTCTAAGATATGCACTTGTTGGAAGAAGACGTGTTAAGGAGCAATTAAAGAAAATAGGAGGAATGGAGTTTTATGATGTCCACTTTTCCTATATTGATAAGGAAACCTTCGAGGAAGAATTTGTATCAGTGCCAGAGCAGGGGGGAGGTACCTTAATCCCTGAAGGAAGAGGAAAACCAGGACATATCTATGTAGTTGGTCATGGAGATTCAGGTATGATTGGTACCTTTAAAATAGAAACAGAAGTTGTGTCAGGGTCAGGCAAGTTCGAAAGAACAGGACTTGGCTCTAACCGAGAGGCAAAAGAAAATATAAATACAGCCTTTAACTATTTTAAGGCAAATAAGAAGAACATAAGTGGCACTATTTCAACTAAAAGTTTTGATTTTTTAATGCATGTACAAGACTTACAAGGTATAGGGGTAACTTCTGAATTATCCCTGGCAGCCTTTATTGCCCTATGTTCAGGAGCATTAAAGAAACCAATTCAAAGTCAGATGGTTGTACTTGGTTCTATGAGTATTGGAGGAACCATAACTAAAGTTTCAGAACTAGCAGATACACTACAAGTGTGCTTTGATGCCGGTGCAAAAAAGATATTACTTCCTATGTCATCGGCAGGGGATATACAAACGGTACCATCAGAATTGTTTTCAAAGTTCCAAATATCATTCTATGAGAGTCCAGAGGATGCGGTATTTAAGGCATTGGGAGTTGAATAGATATATATTATTAGTTGAGATGATGAACATTTTAAAACACACTTATGGAATTAATGCAAGGTAGAGACTTATGCAAAGTTAAATATTAGGAATTAATAATATTATGGAGAGGTAGTTAAGGTAAATCAGTTTTTACTTAAAAATGAATCAGGTAGAATAAAATTTAATCATTAAGGAAAGACAGCATTGCAAATAGTAATAAATTGCGCTACTATTCTTAATAGGATATACGAAATATAACACAGATGAGAGCATATTCTCTTTTACCGCCAGACATTGTACTGGATTAAGTAGGAGGGGATATGCTCTTTTTTAATAAAAGAGGAGGTAGAAAAATGCTTACGAGTAAAGAGTTTACAAGCAAACTTATTTTTGATTTAAATGAGGAATTTACAAATGCATACGAGTGTACAGGCGATATTGTAATAGAATGGGGTGCTACGAAGATGAATGTTCCAATTGAAACTATTTATAGTGAATATCAATTGAATGAAGATTATGATGAGACTTTACATACATATAAAGAAATAATCAGAAAAATTCTCGGACAATACAAGTTCAAGATTGATTATGATAATATATTTCCATTATTAAAACAAAAGGGCTTTGCTAAAGATAGCAACCTATCTTTTTACAAGGAAGATGCATTTGCAGATATCAATACATTTTATGTTAGTGACATGGGCGAAGTTTTTCGCTTTGTACTTACGAGTGATGAAGCAGATTTAGAAAAGGTGAAGAAGAAGGGATGTGAAAACCTTAATAAATTAGCAAATCCACTAATAAAGTTGAGTCCAACTATGGATATCTATACGTTTAAATATCATTCAGATTATAATGCAAGTCTAATACTTAGTAGTCAGTTCCAGAAGCAAATAACAAAAAGGGTAGGAAGTGATTATNTCTTCATGATTTCTTCAACCACCACATTAGTGGTTGCAAGATACCAACCTGAATATATAAGAATTCTAGAGTCACTCATAGAAATAGATAAAGACCCTAATAAAGTAAGCGATAAGGTATATAGGTGTACAGATGGAGTTTATCAGATAGTGTCATAGTAAGGGGTAGGGACTAGGGTTAAGGATTGGGGATAAGTTAAAACAGTAAGGTCAGATATAAGGGTTAAGGGGCAAGGATTAAGTAAATAAAAGGCATGAATGTATGTCCTTCATGCCTTACTGTCTAATAGAGAAACAGTGGATTCGAATTTTATTTTATCTAATAGTATACTAATGGTAGTAAGGTTGCTTTTAAAAATCTCGTACTCATGAGATTCCATTGATTCCTGAATTGTTAAAAGA
>JGI24709J26583_10002926_pt1 | contig 13703 bp, 8 predicted proteins | sample BioPla2DNA1_FD_26583 | JGI IMG/M metagenome (IMG submission 26583) | reverse complement strand
AATATTATTTATGAAGCCTATATTTAAATCTATGATATGGGGCGGCAACAGGTTAAGAACCGAATTTAATTATAAGATTACTGATGATAACATAGGGGAGTGTTGGGCAATCAGCGCACATCAAAGCGGAGACTGCATAATAAAAACAGGTGCATATAAGGGGAAAACCTTAAGCTATCTCTGGAAAAACCATCCCCAGCTGTTTGGTAACAGAACGGAAAAAGCCTTTCCACTGCTTATCAAGCTGATCGATGCGAAGAAAGACCTTAGTATTCAGGTTCACCCCGATGATACATATGCAGATAGTTATCAACCCGGTTCTTTTGGAAAAACAGAATGCTGGTACATACTTGACTGTGATGAGAATACGGAGATTGTTATAGGTCACAATGCAAAAGATAAGAATGAGCTTAGAGATATGATTAATGAGGGAAGATGGAAAGAGCTGATTAGGAGAAGACCCGTTAAGAAGGGAGATTTCTTTCAGATAACCCCCGGGACCGTCCATGCAATTAAAGCGGGAACCATGCTGCTTGAAACGCAGCAAAGCAGTGATATTACTTTTCGGCTCTATGATTATGACAGGCTTGATAACGGTAAACCAAGGCAGCTTCATATCAAGGAAAGTATAGATGTAATCAGCTGTCCGCACAGAGATGTACCTATAGAACCAAGAATAATAGAAAGCAGCGAAGGTACGATTACAGAGCTGATTAGAGACAAGCATTATACAGTGCAAAAGATTGACATAAGCGGGACGATGATGCTTGAGCAGGACAAGGATTTTATGAATTTCAGTGTAATAGAGGGTGAAGGAGAAATCGATAAAACCAAGATATCTAAGGGAGATCACTTCATACTTCCATATAAATACGGACAGTTTAGCTTAACAGGAAGGATGTCATTGATTGTATCGTATATAGAAAAAGATATATAAATCCTGTTGCTGATATATACCAATTATTGTATATGTAAATATAAATATCTTGAATATTATTTCATAGTATAGTACACTTTTATTATGCATTAAATTGTGCATTTTGTTTATTAGTGAATATTGAGTGCTTGATAAATGCACCATTAATTATTAATACTGCTTTTTATCAAATATAATTATACTCAAGCTTTATCCGGGAGGAAGAATTTATTATGAAGAAGGTAACGATTCAAGATGTGGCAAGGGAATTAAATCTGTCAAGAAACACAGTAGCAAAAGCACTAAATAACAGTGATACCGTATCATACGAGACAAGGTATCTTGTAATAGAGAAAGCTTATGAGATGGGATATTCAAAATTATCTCCGGTAGTACTTAATCAGTTTAAGCTTCGCAATAAGATGGATGAAACCAAAACTATAGTTGTTCTTAACCGCCGGGAAGTATCGGTATTTTGGAACAGTATCATAATGGGGATATCTGATGANCTTAATGCGTGCGGATGTAAGCTGCAGTTTAATTTCATCAGTGAACAGGACGAGAAAAATTTGGTTTTGCCCTTGGATTTACAGGCTGACATAAGCGGTATAATAATATTAAGCGTGTTTTCAAAGGAATACATAAATCAGATTATGAAGAGGAATATCCCTGTTGTATTCTGTGATGCACCGTGCAATATTCAGGAAATTGCACCATATGGAGATATCGTTATATGTGAAAGCATGGACAGTATCAAAACGATAACAAAAAGCCTTATTGACAAAGGTATGACCAAGATAGGCTTTATTGGAGATATAACATATTGCAAGACTATTTATGACCGCTATATAGGCTATATTAGTGCTTTGAAGGAGGCAGGGATAAAGCCTGATAAAGGGATTATGGCCACATACCATGCAAATACCAGATTCTATAAGCCTGAGGAGGTTGAGGAAGCCCTGCGTGGGTTTTCATATATGCCGGAAGCTATTGTGTGTGCCAATGATGACATAGCCTTTTATACCATACGATATCTGAATTCAAAGGGGTTGTCAGTGCCGGATGATGTGGCTGTAACAGGCTATGACAATACTGAGGAGATGTCTAAGATGTTGGATCCGTTTCTTACCACGGTAAGAGTCGGTAATCAAAGGCTTGGAAGAAGACTGGTACAGCAGCTGATGTGGAGACTGCAGAATCCGAATTTCCCTAAAGAAGTGATATATGTAGCCGTTGAGGTAATATTTAGAAAATCATCAAATAAAAACATGGATGTGAAATAATTTCATAAATGTAATATTTAACTAACTATAATTATAAAAGGGGAGGAAACAACATGTTAGCACAGACACCGCCAATGGGGTGGAATTCATGGAATACCTTCGGATGGGATATATCAGAGGAGTTAATAAAAGGGACAGCAGATATCTGGAACGACTTAGGTCTTTTGGACGCAGGATATCAATATCTTGTAATTGATGACTGCTGGTCACTAAAGGAAAGAGACAAGAATGGATATTTAGTACCGGACCCCAATAAATTTCCGAACGGAATGAAAGCAGTGGCAGATTATGTTCACTCGAAGGGGTTAAAATTTGGAATATATTCTTGTGCAGGGACTATGACCTGTGCAGGACATCCTTCCAGTCTGGAGCATGAATTCGCGGATGCACAAACCTTTGCAGATTGGGGTGTGGATTTCCTAAAATATGATTATTGCTACAAGCCTCATAATATTCCCGGACATATTTTATATAAGCGTATGGGCATGGCTCTTAGAAACAGCGGGAGGGATATCCTGTTCTCAGCCTGCAATTGGGGAAGCGACANCTGCCATGAATGGATCAGGTCTACAGGTGCACATATGTTCCGCTCCACAGGAGATATTCAGGACAATTGGGAGTCTATTAAAAATATAGCCCTTAGTCAGTGGAATAAAGAATTCTATAGTGCTCCTTACTGCTATAACGACATTGACATGCTGGTTGTAGGAATGTATGGAAAGGGGAATGTTGCTCTTGGCGGATGTTCTGATGAAGAATATAAGACACATTTCTCCCTATGGTGTATCATGAATTCTCCATTGATGATTGGTTGTGATATCCGCAGCATGAATGAAGCAACACATAGCATATTGACCAATAAAGAGGTTATTGCTCTAAATCAGGATCCTGAAGGGCGTCAGGCATACAGTATGGAGCAGTGGAATAACAGCGATGTTAAGATATATATAAAGCCAATGACTGACGGAAGCTTTGGCATAGGGTTCTTTAATATGGGAGATTCTGATGGAGAAGGCTCCTTACAGTTCTGGGATATCGGACTGACAGCCTCATCAGGCTATGGGCTGCATTTTCGTGATTTGTGGGAGCATGAGGATGTTGGGGTATTTACCGAGAATTATACCTGTAAGCTTAAGCCTCATCATTGTAAGGTGTTTAGAGCAAGATTGGTAAAGACAAAATGACAGATCATAATACATATTGTACAAAATGCAAAAAAGTACTTATAAGAGATGAGATAGCCATATACTTAAGATTAGTAAACAGGAATGCTAAGGAATATCTCTGTATTCCCTGCTTGGCAAAACATTTTAAGTGCAGTGAACAGGACATCCAGGTAAGGATAAAAAGACTTAAGGAAATGGGATGCACCCTGTTCTCATGAATATATAAGTACGAAAGCATTAATAAGTTTATGCAGTATGTACAAGAGAAAATAAACGCATATGAGATCTGAGAAAGGGACATATAATGTGGATTAAAGGCTTTACATATGGTTGGATGGCAAAAAGGGGAGCTTATCGTACGGAAGAAGCGATTAAATCTCAAGATAAATTATTCGATTTGGGGGTTAATTGGATATGCTTATCGTTTCCGGTGATGCAGCAAAGCTTTTCATCCACCCGTATTTATTTTGATTACAGAACAACAGTAACTGACAAGGATTTGATGTTTGTTATTAACAGAGCCCATGAACGGGGTATAAAGGTTTGTCTTAAGCCTGTGATTAACTGTGAAGACGGAATGTGGAGAGCTTATATTGACTTTCCCGACGAGGATATGTTAGGGCAGGATAAGTATTGGAATGAATGGTTTGAGTCTTATAGTGCATTTCTGTGTCACTACAGTGAGTTGGCACAGGATACAGGCTGTGAAATGTTATGTATAGGCTGTGAGATGAGCAGTACGGAAAGAAAAGAAGAACACTGGAGAAGCCTGATAAAGAAGGTTCGCAGCATATATAAGGGACCAATTGTATATAACACTAATCATGGAAGAGAAGATAAAGTAAATTGGTTTGATGCAGTGGACTATATCGGAATCAGTGCTTATTACAGGGCAGGTAAAAAGCCTTCCGACTCCAAGGAGAATATGCTTAAGGTCTGGGATAAGGTTAATACACAGATGGAGCAACTTAGCAGAAAATATAATAAGCAGATTATATTCATGGAGGTAGGGTGCAGAAGTGCAAACGGCTGTGCCATGATGCCTTGGGATTTTGTTCATAAAGATTTGCCGTGGGATGAGGATGAACAAGCCACTTTCTATGAATCCTGTCTGGAAGCATTTTATAACAAGAAATGGTTTGCGGGATTCTTCTGGTGGGATTGGAGTATTGAAATCTACGAAACAAGAGAGGAAGCCATGAGGGACAAAGGCTTCAATATCCATCTTAAAAAGACCGAAGATGTGATAAGGAAGTGGTACCAAAATCTATAGAGAAATATTATAAAATATACGAGGAAGCATGAGGGGTATACCCAACACACCGGTACAAGTACACCTGCCGGATTTGTATATCCAAGTCGGACATAAATGTCCGCCTTTGATAAAACAAATCACAGCAGGTGTTCTTCTAACGGTGCATGGAATATACCCCTCATGCTTCCTCATATATTTTTATATTATAACGTTTTATGTAGTCGCATTTATGTATTAAATTTTTTTACATCAGTCATAGTCGGCAACACTTCTGATATCAATTATTTCGGTACGTGTATAGGTTACCGATTTCGGCCTTTCTCCGGCAACCAGGTAGTTATACATGGAGATAACCGTATCATGACCTTGTCCAAACGGATCCTGACCGATAGCTGCATAGACTATGCCTTTTTGAATAAGCTTGATAATATCATCATCATAGTCAAAGCATACTATTTTAACTTGTCCTACAAGACCCATTTCTTCAATTGCTCTTGCCACTCCGCTGACATTTCCTGTCAGAATAACTATACCTTTTAAGGTATGGAATTTATTAAGCAATTCCTTAGAATTCTTGTAAACACGAAGGGCGTCGCTTTCAGCCTCAATCTCGGTAGCAATCTTCATCTTTTTATTCTTAGCTATAACCTCATAAATGGCATCTCTTCGAACACTGTTGATAGAGGTTTCCAGCGGTCCGCGAACAATAGCTATCTCACCCTCATAATCTAGGGCTTTTGAAATGGTTTCAGCGGCCAGCTTACCTGAAATATAGATGTCAGGACCAAAATATGCCAGTCTTTCAACACCCTCATTAAAATCACAGTTAAACGCTATTACAGCAATATTCTTACGCTGTGCTTTCATAACATCTTCATCTATTCCGCTTGTAAATCCCGGAAGAATCAGTCCGTCATAGTTTTTATCTATTCTATCCTTCAGATCGGTATTAAGCTTACCAAAATCCTTCGTGTAGCCAAGAAATTCCACATCAACATTTTTAGTCTTTAGTTCAGTCTGGGCATATAACACACCCTGTCGGACGCTTTCCCAGAAAGGATGATCCAGAGGACTGAACAAAGCAATCTTCAACCTCTTTGAGCTTGTCTGTTCAACAGGTACAACAGAGGTTCTGTATCTCATCAACAGATTCTCAATGCGGGACAGCATGTTCTGTAAAGATAATGCCTGGTTATTAATCTGTTCATTTTCAGCAAGTTCTTCCTCTGTAATAGCAGCTACATCTTGAGTTATCGATGAAATCTCGATAGAAGCATCATGCAGGGTGTGACCCTGATTGCTGATATCCTTGGTGCTTTCATTAATCAATCGGGATTCCTCATATACATTCTTCATGTCATCACTTAATATGTATGTATTCTTATTGATAGTATAGAACGTATCCTTTACAGAATTGAAGATATCCTTACTAATATCAAAGCTCTCAACACAACTGGCAATACTTTCGCTTACCTTTGCGTTACTGCTGAGTATATTATTGAGCAGCTTGTCTATCTGTCCGATACTGTCTCTGGTGGCTGCGGATAGCTTATTCATTTCCTGAGATACTACTACAAAGCCTCTTCCGGCTTCACCGGCACGGGCTGCCTCAACGGCGGAATTCAAAGACAGAAGCTTTAATTGTTCAGTTATATTAATAATTAAGCCGTTAACCTGGTCAATTTCCTTCAAATGAGAATTAAGTGTTTCAATGAATGCTGCCGTATCAGATAAATTAGCTGAGATAACATCCATCTGCTCATTGTACTTATCTACATGCTGTGAACCTTCTTGGGTTATCTTAACAGTGTTTTCTACAAATTCTTCGATTTTTGCCAAAGTGGCAGTAATATTGTTAGCCCTGTTTGCGACCTCATCGATACCGGCTAAAGTTTCTTTAACGATTTTAAGCTGCTGTTGTGCTTTTTCTGCAACAGTTGCCATATTGCTTGCAATATTTTCATTTCCCTTATAGCTCATATCCAGACTCTTAGTAATGTTATCAACCGCATCTGATAAAACAATAACATTAATCTTGGTTGACTCAATAAAGCTTAAAAGGTTTCTTTTCATTTCATTTACAGCAGAAGTTAAAGATTCCAATCCTCTGGTTTTGCTCTCTGTGATGTCACTTATATTAAGCTTACCTTGGGATAACAATTCTGCATTTTGATCAATATGGTGTACAGCACTGAAAAATCGTATTAATAATACCAGTAATGTTACAGCTAACGCTATTAACAGTACTAAAATAAAATTAAAAAAAGCTTTGGACTGCATGTTTTGGTTTAGGATTATAAGCAAGACTAATAAAGCCAGTAAAGACAACAAAGAAGAAAAAATAAAAATTCTAGTATAATTCCGGTCTAAACGTCTCCCCTCCGATTGCTCAGACATGAAAATACCTCCCACTATTTTGTATTAATATAGTAATTACAAAAGCAACAGTATAACTTGACACTTGTAATTATCTTCATATAAATGATATCATTAAAATCAAGTAAACACAATAGATAATAGTAGAAAAATGTCGTGTAAATTAGAGAATATTAACCATTATATGATATAAAATTCCTGCATTCTTTGTAGAAATGTCATAAAATATCTGCATAATCTCATATTACATATCATATAATTGATTATCAGTATGGACTAAAAGGAATGGAGTGTGTTTCGGTTGAAAATTAAGGATGCTGTTCGTACCTTGTTGTTTAAGAACAAGGATATTATATATAATCAGCTATATACTGAATGGGGAGAGAGATTAGATGCAGAATGTGTATTAAGCGAGTATCCCAGACCTCAGTTAAGAAGAAATAACTATACCATATTGAATGGTTATTGGAATTACAATATTACTAAAGCTTCTGTTACCGTCAAACCAATGCATTATGACGGTAAAATACTGGTGCCTTTTTCACCTGAAAGTATTCTGTCCGGAGTAAAACGTCAACTTCAACCGGATGAGCTGCTTTGGTACGGGAAAAATTTATTTATTGACAAGAAGCATCCGGGAAAACGCTTAATTTTACATTTTGGTTCCGTAGATCAGACATGTGAGATATTTATAAATAATAAAAGCGTGATGAGACACATCGGAGGATATCTTCCGTTTTCTGCCGATATAACGGATTATGTATTAGAGGGAGGAAATCTTCTGACCGTAAAGGTTAGGGATGCCTCGGAAACATCATACCACAGCAGAGGTAAGCAAAAACTAAAAAGAGGCGGTATGTTTTATACCGCACAAAGCGGAATATGGCAGACTGTTTGGATGGAATGGGTTCCGGATATATACATTACATCATTAATTATTACTCCATTAGTTGATGAGAGCATGGTAAATCTTACTGTCAATCTCAATAAAGACATCTGCAATACCGGCAGCAATGGTGCTTTTGCACACGAAAAGCAGGAGGATGTAAACAGCAAATATATGTTTCGGGTTGATGTCTATGATCATGGCACGAAGCTTATTTCAATTGTAACAAAGAATCCCACAATGAAAATTCCCATTAGAAATTTTACATATTGGAGTCCTGAAAATCCATATCTCTATGATATTGTTGTTTCGGTAGGAGAGGATGTTGTAGAGAGCTATTTCGCCATGCGAAAGATCGAGATAAAGAAAGATGAAAGCGGAAGAAGCCGAATATGTCTGAATGGTAAGCAGTATTTTCAAAACGGACTCCTAGATCAGGGGTATTGGTCGGATGGACTGTATACACCGCCAAGTGACGAGGCTATGATATTCGATATAGAGCAGGCGAAGAAGCTTGGGTTTAACATGCTCAGAAAGCATATTAAGATTGAGCCTTTGAGGTGGTATTACCACTGTGACAGACTCGGTATGCTGGTATGGCAGGATATGGTCAATGGGGGAGGCAGATACAATCAGCTGCTGGTGGGATATCTGCCTACAATATTTCCATGGGTTTCAGGTCTGATTAGTGATAAATATCATTTTCTGTTTGGTCGAAAAAGTGCTGAAGGAAGGTTGGAATGGGTCAAGGAGTGTGAAGAAACGGTTAAACTTCTTTATAATAGTCCGTCTGTTATTGTATGGGTTCCATTTAATGAGGGGTGGGGGCAATTCGATGCCGAGAGGATAACATCGCTTATACGCTCGCTTGATAATACCAGACTGATAGATCAGTCCAGTGGCTGGTATGACCAAAAGGGTGGAGACTTTAAAAGCGTACATAATTATTTTCATCCATTAAAATATACTCCCGATAAACATTGTCGTGCAGTCGTATTATCGGAATTTGGCGGGTATGCCTGCTATATACAGGGACATTCTTATTCACCGATGCTTTATGGCTATAGGATATATAATAATACCAATGATTTGGAAGCTGCATTGCAAAGGTTGTATACCGGAGATATTATGAGGTTAAAAAGACAAGGTGTGTCGGCGGTTGTCTATACACAGCTGTCTGATATTGAGGATGAGGTGAACGGGTTATTTACTTATGACCGCAAGGTGTGTAAGATATCTAAACCGTTGATATAGTATTGCTGTATCATCAGTTATAATATCAGTCTGTCAATGTCTTCATCACATAGAGATTCCTTTGCAAGCAGTTCTTTTGCTATACATTCCAATGCTTCAATATTTCTACTTAACAGCTCCTTTGTTTCATCATATAGCCCGTTCATTATGGTTCTGCATTTTTCAAGCAGCTCATTGTCGATACCTTCATTAAATACCTGCGTACTGAACAGACCCATATCCGGATCCATTCCGTATTTATTCGTATAATCCACTATAAGGGAGGAAGCCTTTTGAATATCATTGCTTGCACCGGTTGTAATCTCATCGGGTCCGTATATTAATTCCTCGGCAGCTCTTCCTGCCAACAGTATCCTGATGCTTCCCAGTATCTGTCTTACGCTTCTGTACATAGTATCATTTGGAATTGACAGATTAAAGCCTCCCGCACCTCTGACACTGGGGATAATAGTTACCTTTGAAATATAATTTTCGGGAAGCAGAAGCTTGGTTGCCAGAGCGTGGCCTGCTTCATGATATGCGGTTACTTCCCTTTCATGTGTGGTGATATAGCTTAGATCTGTTTTGGGTGCACCTGCAAGGACTGTATAAAAGGCCCTGTCTATATTTTCTTTGGTAATAACCGGTCTTTTCTCATTGGCGGCAATTATGGCAGCTTCATTCAGCAGATTTTCCAGCATGGCTCCTGAAAAACCCACGGTAGATTTTGCCAATGAACCTAAGTCAACATCATCGGATAAGGGTTTATTCTTTGCATGAAGCTTAAGTATTTTTTCTCTGGAATTCACATCAGGAAGTCCTATCTCGATTTGTCTGTCAAAACGTCCCGGACGAAGCAAAGCTTCATCCAGGGTGTCCATACGGTTCGTGGCTCCAATAACAACTATTCCCTGATTATCATGAAAGCCCGACATCTCTGTAAGAAGTGCGTTTAAGGTCTGATCCCTTTCATCATTGCTTGCCGAGCTGCTGCGGGCTCTTTTCTTGCCTATGGCATCGATTTCGTCTATGAAGATTACAGCCTTGTTATGCTTTTTTGCTTTATTAAAGAGGCTTCTTATCCGACTGGCTCCCACGCCTACATACATTTGAACAAAATCAGAACCGCTCATGGCATAGAAGGGAACATTTGCCTCTCCCGCAATAGCTTTAGCCATAAGAGTCTTGCCTGTTCCGGGAGGACCATAGAATAATAATCCCTTGGGCATACGGGCACCAAGCTCTGTATACTGCTGAGGATTCTTAATAAAGCCTATGATATCCTCCACCATAGCTTTGGCTTCTGTATTGCCTGCTACTGAATTCAAAGTTATCCCAATACTTTCATCATTTTTACCGGCATCTTTTATAGTGATACCGGAAGTGCCGCCATTTCGTGTATAATAAATAATTCCAAATGCAATCACAGCCAAGATTAGTACGCCTGCTGCATTTGAAAGGCTGTTGCTCTTGTAGGATATTTCTATATCCTTAATAAGGAGGAACTCTATGAAGTCCTCTGTCTTTGGATTTGGAACCGTATATTTAGTATCAGGGCTGTCCGACAGGAAGGCATCAAAGGTATTGCCTTCTTCGTCAATAGTGACCTTTGCTATCCTTCCCTCTTCAACTGCCTCCAAAAAATATGAGTATGACAGCTCATTATTAGGTTTATTCATACTATAAATTCCTGCCCCTATAAGAATAATAACTAAAGTTACCATCGCAGGAATCATAAATTTTCTCATATAAACTCTCCTCCGGTCGTCATAATATTACACAATTCTACATTAATTGTAACATCTCTTGCGATTAAATCCACAATCAAAATATGGAAACAGACCTGACATGTTATAAACCATGCTACAGGTCTGTTTTTATGTCATCCAAAAATACTTAACTTAGCCTGTATGTGCATATAATTGAATAAAGCATAAGTGGCAAAGGTTTAATACTGTGCTGGCTTATCAGATGAGTTTATATCAGGAGGTTTGGATGAACAGCGGCATTGTAGATAATCAATTAAATCTTGCTTTAGATGTGCCTGAAAGTGTCAGAGAAAGAACCTTGGATCTTGATGTGGGCTTTCAGCCTGAAACAAATACATGGGAATTAATCGTAAAGTATAGCGGCAGCCTTGATCGGATAAGACAGGAGCTTAACATTGGTGTTGTGGAGCTTTCCGGTGGGTATGCGATAATAACGATACCTGAAAATTTGATAGATATACTGACAGGCTATGAGGAGATTATATTTATTGAAAAGCCTAAGAGATTATTCTATGAGGTCAACGAGGGCAGGCTGGCATCATGTATAAATCCTGTTCAGCAAGCTCCATACAGCTTATTTGGCGAGGGAGTATTAATTGCGGTTATTGATTCGGGAATTGACTATTCGCATCCTGATTTTCGAAATGATGACGGTACTACGAGAATTGCGGCACTTTGGGATCAGACAATTCCCGGAAGTCCTCCACAGGGGTTTCGTATCGGTACTCTGTATACCAGAGAGCAGATTAATGAAGCATTACAGCTTCCTATGCCGCAGAGGCTGGATGTTGTGCCAAGCACAGACTTATCCGGCCATGGCACGCATGTGGCCGGCATAGCAGCCGGTAATGGAAGAGCGAGCAGCGGTCTGTACAGAGGAGTGGCTTCATCAAGTGAGCTGCTGATTGTAAAGCTGGGTGAGTCGGTGGGCGGTTCATTTCCTAGAACTACGCAGCTTATGGAGGCATTGGAATTCGCTGTACAATACGCCATATCGGTTGGAAAGCCCCTTGCGGTAAATATCAGCTTTGGCAATAATTACGGCTCCCATACGGGAAGGTCAATTCTTGAAAGCTTTATTGATGATATCTCAAATATGGGCAGAACCGGTATAGTTATTGGAACCGGAAATGAAGGGGCTGAAGGAAACCACGCTCAGGGTATACTTCAAATGGGAAGTGTAGAAATTGTTGATTTTACCATCAGTAATTTTGAATTCTCACTAAACCTTCAGATATGGAAGAATTATTATGACCATTTTGACATTACAATAGTGGCACCTAACGGAGTGAGGGTGGGACCGATTCCTACTATACTTGGCACACAGCAATTTCAAGTAGCTCAGACAGAGATTTTGCTTTATTATGGAAAACCCACTCCATTTAATGCTCAACAGGAAATATATATAGAATTCATACCAACAAACAGATATATTAATTCCGGAGTGTGGAGGATTGAGCTGGTTCCAAGACAAATTGTTGTAGGAAATTATGATATGTGGCTGCCAACAGGAGGTGTTAAAAGTCCTGCAACCAGATTTTTGCTTTCTTCAGAATATACTACACTTACTATCCCATCCACTGCGTTCAGAGCCATATCAGTAGGAGCCTATAATGCTTTTACAGGAAGCTATGCCCCCTTTTCGGGAAGAGGGTTTACCAGAGATCAGGGCATCAAGCCTGATATTGTAGCTCCCGGTGTGAATATCAATTCATGTGCACCCGGGGGAGGTTACTCAAGGCGTTCAGGAACCTCCATGGCCGCNCCGTTTGTGACCGGAAGTGCGGCACTCTTAATGGAATGGGGAATAATTCAAGGTAATGACCCGTATATGTACGGAGAGAAGCTTAAGGCATATCTCATAGACGGAGCAAGACCGTTAAGGATAGAAACCGTATATCCTAACAGAACACTTGGTTATGGGGCATTATGTCTTGAGAATACATTTAGAAATATGTCTCTCTAGTGATTATTGACGGCATTTCAACAGGATTAAATTAGGTGAATTGTTCAAAATACGCCTATTTAATTATTTTCTGAAAAAGTGTTAGAGAAGATCTGATTATAGAATTATAAAGTTTTTCCAGATATTTATTTGCCAGAATAATAGTCAGAATTATGCTGCTCAAAAAGATTAGATATGACATATAATCCGGTTTTTTCTTTAAAGCAGAAAAGAAACCGCCATAAAGTAATGCATTGCGAAACCAGATGTGTGACATATATATCTGCATGGTTCGGGATCCATATTTGGAAAAAAATAATTTACAACGAGGAATCAGCAATAAAAAGGAAACCGATAAAATAATTGCAAAAAGATACCATATGGCTCTTATTAGGAATCCGTAGGGTGCCATATCCCCCAAATATGAGGAATAGGGTAATCCGGCATATATGATTTTAACTATAGGCCTAAGGTCTTTACCATATATAAGTACAAATATTAGTATTATTATCATTACAGTAACTGCATATAAACGCAGCTTTTTATCAAGAAACCTTTGTAATCTGTCTGCGGAAAGGCAAAATCCAATGATAAAGAATGGAAAGAAGACAAATACTCTTGATAAGGAAAAAATATCTTTAATTGATCCTATGTATCCTACAACAAGACCAAGCAGAAAGGAACCTATAATCAGGCAGCTTGGTTTAATACGTTCAATCAGAGGAACAGACAGATACCATATGAATAAAGCCACAAGATACCAAGGTGCCGATGTATCCCGAAATAGACTGAAAGATATATCTTTATTAAATACATAACCAAGTAACACATTTCCTGTTTTAAACAAAAAATACATAAACATAATATTCATAAT
>JGI24709J26583_10002913_pt1 | contig 13745 bp, 15 predicted proteins | sample BioPla2DNA1_FD_26583 | JGI IMG/M metagenome (IMG submission 26583) | reverse complement strand
CAGCAGCGTGACGAGCCTCTCCAGGTCGTACATGGCCGGGTTGCCCCCGGTGATCACGACCAGCCGGCACGGGCCGAGGCGGACACGGTGTTCACGATCTCGTCCTCGCTCATGTGCGTGGCGCCCTCCGTGCTCCAGGCGTACTTGGTGTCGCACCAGGAGCACCGGGAGTCGCACCCGGCGAGCCTGACGAACACGGCCCTGCGGCCGATGTGCTCGCCCTCGCCCTGGATCGTCGGCCCGAAGATCTCCGAGACCGGTAGCAGCGGCATCATCCGCGGTACTCCGCGTAGGAGGTCGGCGTCTCCCACAGCCTCACCGAGGCCAGCCTGACCCTCTTGCCCCCGCCGAGCGGCAGCGAGTCGATCACGCTCTTGAGCCGGCCGAAGAAGTCGATGGCCATGTTCTCCGCCGTCGGCACGTAGCCCAGGACCTCGTTCAGGAGCTTGTGGTCGACCCGGCGGATGATCTCGTCGTGGACGCATCTCGAGAGGTCCCCGAAGTCGAGGACCATCCCGCCGGTCATGCACGCCGGGTCGCAGGCCAGGGTGACCTGCATCCGGTAGGTGTGCCCGTGGGTGGCGGCGCACTTGCCCGGGTGCCCCGGGAGATAGTGAGCCGAGTCGAAGGTGAACTCCTTCGTCACCTCGATGTCACTCATTTCCCCCGCCCCCGGGTCTTGAACGCGTCCAGCTCCTCGCGGGTGACCCGCCACTGGCGCTTGATCTTGAATCCCTTCAGGTCCCCGTCCCGTAGCAGGACGTGGACAGTCGTTACCGCCACATTGAGCTCCTCGGCCACCTGCTGGGGTGTGAGGGCCTGTGTCTGCTGATGCTCTGTCATCATAATCTCCTCACCAGTCGACGGCCCGCGGCGAGCTCCGCTCGCACAGCGTCAGCCTGTCCCTGGTTCTTGTCATTCCCACGTAGAATAACCTCAGGATGCGGTCACGGTGCGCGTTCGACGCGTACTCGGCGTAGCCGGCCGGCGAGAGGTCCGGGAACAGGACCACGTCGTCAGCCTCTCCGCCCTTCACCGAGTGGATGGTCCCCAGGATCACCCTGGGCGACTCCTCCACGCCGAAGGCCCTGACCACACGGATCGTGTAGGGCCAGTCGCCCGTGGCGCCGGTCATCCTCATGCTCTCGAGGAGCGCGATGTCCTGGCTCATCGCCAGCTCCATCGCCTCCGCGTTGAGGTGCTCGGACAGCGTGCCCAGTGGTAGCTGGCCACGCCCCGCGTCCGCGCACGCCTTGAGCAGGGCCTTCTTGCCGCCCCGCTCAAATGCCTTCTTCTCGGCCAGCAGGCTGGCCCATCGCTCGACCTCGTCCCCGGACCAGTCGCGGTCCCCGACCATCAGGCTGCGAACGACCGACATCGTGCGATCGAGCGGGTTCCAGTGGGTGTCCGCCCTCCGGTAGGGGTTCCAGAACGGGATCCCGGCGCGCTTGAGCGCCACGATCACGTCCCGCAGCATGTACGCGCACGTCGTGAGGATCATCGAGGTCCTCCCGGGCTCGCCGATGCCGTCCGGGAGCATCCCCGCAGCCGCGTCGGCGAGGGAGTAGTCCGACCGGACGACCTCCCCGTCGTGGTCCCTGGGCGCGTAGGCCTTCGCGCGGCGGCCCCGGACGCCGGAGATCCATCGCGAGGCGATGGCGTGGACCGCCCGCGGCACCCGGTAGGACTGCTCGAGGACCTTCTCCCGCTCCGGCGGCAGCCTCGGGCTCAGGAACGCGGACGGCGACGCCCCGGACCACTCGTAGAGGTTCTGGTCGTCGTCGCCGATCATTATCAGGTGCTCCGTGGGCCAGGACCTGAGCACCGCCAGCTGGAGCGGCGTGTGGTCCTGGGCCTCGTCCACGAACACGACCTGCTGGTGCGGCAGCACCCCGGTGCCGTTGCACGCCTCGAGCCAGCCGGTAAAGTCCAGCACGCCCCGGGACCGGCACCACTGGTCCCACACGGTGAACCACAGGGCCACCCGCGGCGACCACCGGCCGACCGGGACCATCTGCTGCCGGAGGATCTGCGCGTGCTCGTACAGGGTGATGCCCCCGCCGGACAGCAGGACCTCGTCGGAGATGTCGGCATCCGAGGAACCTTTATCACCAGCAGCACGCATCAGGCTCGGCGGGAGACACTCCGCCGTAGCATATGCGGGGTGATCCCGAGCGAACTCCCTGACCATCGACTCGGCCGGTCTCCCTGCCATCAGGGATCTCCGGCAGCGGGCGTGAAGGGTGCTGATGTTCTCAGCCGGGACTGGCAGGTCCCGGCCGGCCACCTCGCGGACTGCTGACCGCGTCATCGAGCATATCGACACCTGGTCTGGGCCGAATGCGTCGGCGTACTCCGCCGCCTTGCGGGCGATCCACGTGGTCTTGCCCGTCCCGGGCGGGCCGTAGATGCGATACTCGAGCGTCATTGCGCCAGGTCCTCCTCGCGGATGCCCCACATGTGCCGCGGCGTGCCGTCGACGGCCCTGAACACCCTGGGCTCCAGGCCCATGCTCCGTAGCCGCTGGGCCATCTGCGTGGTGTTGGCCACGCGGACGCCCCAGCGGGTGCTGGACCGCTGGATCAGGTCGAGCAGGGACACCCACACGAGCCCCTCGCTCCGGAACGGGCCGCTCATGGGCACCTCGCCCTCGACGTCGTCGACCGTCCGCTGGTTGGCCACGTGGTCGCGGATCAGCGCGCGGATCTCGCCCCGCCACGTCGCCTCCGCCCCGGCGTCCTCGTCCACGGAGGCCTGGAGAATGGCCTGGGCCAGCTGCTCGTGCGTCGGCGAGGTCTTGGCGGACCGCTTGGGCACCACGACCTTGGTGGCGTCGGCGATGGCCGCCTGGAACGCGGNCGCGGAGAGGAGCTGCGCCGTGGTCAGCATGCAGGCCCCCTCGTCGAACTCCAGGATCAGCTTGGGCTCGTCCCCGGTGATCCGACGGATCGCGACCACCGGCACTCCCAGGTGATCGGAGATCCACTCCAGGCTCGCCCGCTGCTTGGCCTCGGCGCGCTTGACGGACCGGACGATCGCCAGGATCTCGCCGCCCGGGAGCGGCGGGCTGTTCCGCGCGTTCCAGGACGAGAGGATCATGCAGGCCTCGTCCTCCGTCAGCCCCTTCGCGAGGTAGCGCCCGGCCAGCCTGGTGGCCGAGGCGTTCCTGTCGCCCTCGGCGACGCCGGCCAGGAGCGACTCGTACCAGCGAGCGCTGGTCCTGGGCCGCTTGGCCGCCCGGGCGCCGNCCAGGAGGGTGAGGTCGAACTCGGCGAGCGGGACGTCGTCCAGCCCGCGGCCCTCGACCCACTCGTAGNGNCCGCCGGACCGGTGCGAGGACGGCGGCGCCACGACGAACCCACCGAGGCCCCGGATGTCGACCTTGGGCAGGACCCCGGACGCCGTCCGGACGTCCCCCTCGGCTGGGTACCGGAAGTACAGGTGGACCCCGCCGCCCCCGGTGCGGACCGCGGGCGTGACCGGGAGCTCCTCGAACGGGAACCCGGCCGCGGCCAGCGACTGCATGCCCTCCTCGCCGTCGATGTCGAGCACCGCGACGCCCGACACCGGGCCGGTGACGATCCCGACGTTGCCGCCTCCGCCCAGCGCCTCGGACAGCTCGCCCGGAGAGAGCCGGCGCTCCTGGTTGGTGCGCCACGCGCCCCGAGGGTGCTTCCCCGGCGACTTGCACCGGCTGCTCCCGCAGGAGCACTTCCCGCTGGGCGACACGGTGTGCACCGGGATCACCGACATGCCGCGGGCCTCGTAGCCCAGGGCCTCCTCAAGGACGCTGCGCATGGCCATCACCCTCAGAGCGGCAGGCTCGACGCGCCGCGCCTCGCTCTCGCTGGGCTGTTCGCTGCCGGTGGCGCCATCGCCGCGGCGCGCTTGGCCGCCATGGGCGACACCAGGTTGACGCGGTTGACCTCGATCTCCTCGCCGGTGTTCCTGGACCGCGTCTTAGTCTTGGTGATCGTGAGCATGGCGGTCCTGCCGATCAGCCTATCGGTGTCGATGTCGACCTCGCCGCTGATCCGAAGGCCTCCAGGTGCTGCTTCAGGCCGAACAGGGCGTGGTCCTGGAGGGACGTGAACGACTTGATCTCCCGGCCGGAGTAGTCGCCACCCTCCAGCTCCCAGCTCCACGCGAGCATGGGGTTGCCGGTCGAGCTCTCCTTCTCTTCGATGTCCACTACCCTCGCCGGGTAGCGGCCTGGCTCGATGATGGTGAACGAACTGCCCACGTCATCGAGGTTGAGTGTGATCCTTACCATTTCTGCACCTCTGCGATGTCTCTAGCCGCTATGATCCCTGACGTCGCCGCGGCTACGAACGAGTCGAGGTATCCGGATGCGTTTCCTATCACGTGCAGCCCGGGCACGCCCATGCAGCGCCAGTTGCGATCGATCGCAACCCTGCGCGAGTAGTACTTGACCTCGGGCGCGTACACGAGCGAGTCCTCTCCGAGCACCCCGGGCACGATGCGATCGAGCCCTACCAGGTAGTCCTGGAACTCGCGATCGAGGCCGTCGGCCTCTGCGAGGAATCCGCCGATGTCCACCCCGGACACCGACTGGTGGTTTGTCCTGTACGGGTTCGCGACGCGGTCGTACGCGGGATCGGTCTCGACCCCGGCCACGAAGTCCACGGCCCGCTGGACGACGGTGTGCCCCTCGGCCGCCGCGTTGATGGCTCGGGCGATCGACTTCACAAGGTCCTGTGTGTCGGTCTCCGTCATCGCCGCTGCCGGCAGCTTGGCCATGATGGCGCAGTTGGACGACCCCGTCCGCTGCGCCGGGTCGAGGTAGCTGTGGCCGTTCACGTTCCTGATCCCCATGCTCTGGTGGTTCTCGTTCACGATCGAGCCGTGGTGGTTGCAGCAGAACGACCTGAGCCGGCCCCGCTCCATCTTCCAGTCGTAGAACGTCTCGAACAGCGGCGCCAGGACCTCGGCCGGCGTCTCGAGCCGGATGCCGATGCCCGCGGGCCCTGGCAGGAACGTCGCCCCGAGGCGGCGCAGGGTAGCCTCTGCCCAGGGCTGGCCGTCGAGGCCGGTCGCGAGCATGACGTGGTTCGCGCCCACCCACCCGAGCACGCCCCGGGCATCCTTCACGTAGGCGCCGCTGACGCGCTCCCCGCGGGTGCTCACGCCGGTCGCCCTGACGCCGGTGAGAAACCGGACCCCCGCGGCGCCGAGCTCCTCGCGCATGGCGATGATCGACCGGCGTATGCCGTCCGAGCCCACGTGCCGCAGCGGGTAGCTCGAGAACCTGAACCCGTCGCGGCTGAACCGCTCCGACGCCTCGCCGTGGACGGGGTCGAGCACCACGCCCTCGGTGCCGGCCAGCCGGGCCACCTCCTCGTCGACGTGGCGCATGATCGGATAGGCGTCGGCGTCGAAGAGCTCCTCGCCCTGCGTGCCCCGGGTCAGGCTGATGGTGTTCTTGCCGTCGCTGAACCCGCCGGCCCCACCGACGCCGCACAGCATGTCGCACACGCCGCAGTCGCACGCCGGGCTCTGCGGGCACGAGCGCTCGGGCATCTCCCGGCCGCGCTCCACGATGACCACCCTGCGGCCGAGGCCCTGGCGGGCCAGCTCGGACGCGGCGAACAGGCCCGCCGGGCCGGCGCCGATGATCAGCACCCTGCCCGGTGTGGCGCTCACTGGACCGCCCCCATGATGTCGGCGATCGTCGGATCCCATATCCCACGGCCGAGCCGGCGGGTCCGGTCCTTGGCCATGTGGCGAATGTCGAGGTCGTTGATCCAGTCGTCGGTCAGCAGGTGGCGCCGGATGCGCTCCACGGGCTCGCCGCTCTCGTCGTCCTCGACGACGACCTGCCGGGACAGCCGGGCCAGGATGTCAACGAACGCCCCGCACTCCATACCCAGGGCGCCGGACAGGGCCGGGCAGATGACCTTGCGCTTCTCCTCGTGCTTCTCGAGGGCCACCATGATGACGTGGACGCGGCGGTCCGGGTCCGGGAGGTAGGCCAGGTCACGCAGCGCCCGGATGAGCTTGCGCATCTGGTCGCCCGTGCGCATCCAGTCCTGGCGGGTCGGCACCGGCGACCGGCCGAGGTCGTTGTAGGTGTCCACGCCCTCNCCGATCTCGCCGAGGATCGTGCCCATGCTGAACTTGCGCTGGATCTCGGTCAGGCTGTCGACCACCACGCATCGGTAGTAGTCGTTGTCGTTCGCCAGGAACTCGTAGATCTTCTGGAAGTCCGTCCACGACCGCGGCCGGACGATGTCGATCCACTCGCTGTCGAGGATCCCCGCGCTGTCCAGCGTGGTGACGCCGGAGTCGACNTCTATGAACAGCACCGGCCGGGTGGCCTCGCAGTAGACCGCGGTGCCGGCCAGCAGGGTCTTGCCCGCTCCCGAGTCGCCGTAGATGAGCGCGTTCAGGTGCCGCCCGGCGATGTCGGGCAGCTCGATCGGGACCGGCAGCGCGGGTCTGGTCCGGGTCACTTGGCCTCACCCCCCGCGGCCGCGGCCTCTCTCTCGGCCCGGCTGGTGTACATGTTGTCGAGTATGAACCCCATGTCCTCGCCCCGCTGGTACGCTATGCACGGATCACGGAACGAGCATGTGCCACACCGCACCGGGTTGGGCTGCGGGTAGATCCGCACCGACGCCGGCGACAGGTCACGGCACTGGTTGTACGCCCTGTGCAGGAACGCGTCGATCTGCGCGCGGGTGCGGAAGATCTTCTCGCGGACGAACAGCGGGGCCGTGGTCCGCTTGGTCGGGAAGGCCTTGCGCAGGCCATTGTACAGGACCCCTATGATCTCCTCGCCCTCCAGCCCGAGGTCGCCGAGGCACTGCTGCCCAAGCCACACCTGGGCCGTGAACTGGTGATCCAGGTCGAAGTGGGCCGCGCTGAATCTCGTGTACGTCTTGTGCTCGAGCGAGAACAGCTTGCCNGAGTCGAGGTCGCGGATGATCCCGTCCAGCCTCGCCGTCATCGTGTAGCGCGACAGCGTGTTCTTGCCCGGGATCGGTATCCTCGCGGTGAGCGTGGCCTCGGTGGCCAGCACCTCGAACCCCGGGTCGTCGCCGTAGTGGTCGACGTACCCAGTCAGCATGGCCGTGCCCAGGTCCTCGATCTCGTCCATCGCCCGGACGTCGTCCTCCCACTGCGGAGAGATCTCCGCCCGGCGTGCGGCGCACCATTCGACGAATGCTCCGACAGGGTCGGCGCCGCTCTTGTAGAGGGCCTCGAGCGCGACGTGGATGCCGGTCCCCAGGTCCAGACTCTTGCTTACCCTCCTGGGCCGGTAGCCCAGGCGATACCCCAGGTGCCAGGCGAGCCTGCACGCCGCGGCGTCCAGTTGGCTCGGGCTGACCCCCATGAAATTGTCGCTTCGCATTGCATCTCACATGTCTGCGTGCTGACCAGATATACCCTGCGATTGTTCAAACGCTCCGACGCATCACTCTCTTGTCCTGCTATATCCCGCTGCGGCCAGGGGCCATTGGTATTGTAAGAGCGCGCAGGGGCCATCGCGGCGAGGCGCCCCGGCCGAGCGAGCCAGCGAGGATCCGCCGGCACCAGTGTGGTGCCCCGCCGCGGCCATCACCCTTTCGAGTGCGCCGCCCAATACAAAAAAAAGAGGGTCATTTCGAAAAGCGAGTTTTCGGAAAACACGCTTTTCGAAACGACCCCCCCTTTGTGACCGCCACCGAGCGGTTCACCGACGTGTATGGGAAGGTATATGACGTCATGGGACAACATGTGGTGTGAGGAACGAACATGCGAAACACACCTCAGTACATAGTCCGGGTGGACCGCCCCGAGTGGGACGCCCCCCGGTGCTCCGAGGCCGCCGACGATGCCGGCCTCCAGGCGGCGCTCGATGCCGCAGGGATCGCGGTAGGCGGATGCGCCGACGAGGCCGGCGCGGGGTACTCCTTCGAGTACTACAGCATCGTGGACGCGGTGTGGGAGGAGGCCTGAACGGCCTACGCCCCCTACCCCCGCGAGCCCACCGTCTGCCTGGGGCCAGAAGACCTGCACCGCCTATCTCGCTCCCTCGCCATGATCTCGGCCAGGGTCACCTCCCTCTTCTCCGCCACGATCTCCCGGACATGGTCCTCGATCGTCCCGGTCGCGTGCAGGTAGACGATCTCCGTGCGGTTCGCCTTCTGCCCGAACCGCAGGATCCGCCTCTCGGCGTGCTCGTTGCCCGCCGGGTGCCACGCCATGTCGAGGAACACCGCCCGGTCGGCCTCGACCAGGTCGAGCCCCTCGCCCCCGGTGCCGTGCGTGACGACGATCACGCGGGCCTCGCCGGACCGGAACGCCGCCAGGTTGGCCTCCCGCTGGGCCTCGGACAGCGCCCCGGTGATCGCCACGGCGGGCACCCCGTGCTCGTTCGCCAGGGCGTCAACGGCCATGTCGGCCAGCCGGGCGTAGGCGGTGAACACCACCACCTGGCCGTCGCGCTCGAGGATGATCCCCGGCAGGGCGTCCAGCTTGGACGGGCCGTCGTAGCCGTCGAAGACCATGCCCGGGTGCAGCGCCAGCTGCCTGAGCCGGGTGAACTGCGCCAGGGTGTCGAGGGCCATCAGGTCCTGCCCGCGCCACGAGCACGACCCGTCGCGGCGCATCTGCTCGTAGAGCCTCGCCTGGTCGCCGCTCATGTGGTAGTCCACGGTGCGGACCTCGGGCGGCCGGAGCCCGAGCGAGCCCTCGCGCCGCAGGATGTACGGCCGGATGGCGGCCTCGAGCTGCTCCGAGTCCCCGCCCCTCAGCCCGGTGATCTTCAGGCCGTAGCCGTCGTCGACGACCTCGCAGAACCGGAACGCGAACCCCCAGAACGACCCCCATCGGGCGTGGTCGACCATGTCGAGGAGCGTCCAGATGTCCTCGGCCCCGTTGATGTTCGGCGTGGCCGTCACCAGGAACAGCGCCCCGGCGGATCGGCCGATCCCCTGGATCGCCCTGGTCTGCCTCGCCGCCCGGTTCCGGACCTTGTGCGCCTCGTCGATGATCACGAGGTCCGCGCCCTGCAGCCCCCGGGCCTCGATCTGCGCCCGGGCATAGTTCGACACCAGGTAGCCCCCGATCTGCCGCCAGCGCGAGACCTCGTCGGCCCTGGCCTGTGCGCCACCCTCGAGGCGGGCCACCCGGGCGCCGGGCACCCACTTCTCGATGTGCTCCGCCCAGTCGCCGATCTTGGCCGTCGGGCAGATGACCAGCGCCCTCTCGGGCGCCAGCACCGCCGCGGCGCAGCACGCCTCGACCGTCTTGCCGAGGCCCTGCTCGTCGGCCAGGATGCCGCGGCGGACGGTGGACAGCCACTTCACGGCCACGCGCTGGTACGGCCGGAGCCTCGGGTCGCCGCAGGCGTCGTCCATGCCGGCGATCTCGAGCGCCTCGGCCTGCTGCCGGGAGATCGCGTCGAGCCGCTCCCAGAGCCGCTCGGAGATCCCCAGGTCCGGGTCGTTGGCCAGGAGCCGCCTCAGGATGTCCCCGCACACGGGGAAAGAATAGTGGTGGCGCCTCCGGCCCTCATACGCCCGGAGCGTCGCCGGGACTCTCTTCGACACGAGGGTCATCCGCCCTCGGCTGTTTATCTGCACCTCTGCCACGCCGTCGCCTCCTGCTGAGGTGATACACAACGTGCGCGCACGCCGACCTGACGTGCTCGCTCCTGTGAACCCCCTGGACCAGGTGCCGGGTCATGCCGAGGATCGACGGAGACTGCACCACCATGGGTATGCCCCGCAGCCCACAGATGTACTCCACGACCCCGATCATGCGGATCGGAGCGTGGTACTCGCACGCCCTGCCCCTCCGCAGCACAAAGTCCTCGATGACTATAGTGTATGGCTGCCACAGGGATATGAATTCCTCGACCTGGCCGTAGGTGGTGGCCTCCTCGCCCCCGGCGAACTCCCCGTCGACGTAGGCGCAGAGCCCGGTGGTCACCCCCGGGTCCACGCCCACCACGACGCCCGCTCGCCACGGCACGGTCGCCAATGCTCAGCCCCGCCCGAACCGGCGGTTCAGCCAGGCCACGCCGCGGACTACGATGTCGGTCACGATCCACCCGAGCCTGGCGTACCGGCGCTCGCGGGCCCACACGGCCCGCTCCTCGTCTGGCATGTCCGGCGGCGCCTCCCACGGCCCGAGCCCGTTCCACCGGGCATATACTCCGTCGAACAGAGTATGGATCTCGTCCAGGGCCTCGGTGCCCCCGCAGAACTCGTCCACCGGGCTCCCGGGCTCGGCGCCCTGCTTCAGCCTCACGATCCCGACCACCCCGATGCCCAGGGCCAGCGCGAGGACCACGATCAGTGCGATAGCAATCAGTAGCGGCATGATCATCACTCCCGTGTGACCTGTGGTCGGTGCTCGGTGAAAAATGTGATGGCGCTCACCCGTCCACGGGGTCCGGGTACATCTCGGTGTATGAGAACTTTATCCCGCCAAAGTAGAAGTGCGTCTCGGTGGAGTACTGGTGAAAGGCCTCGACAGACAGCAGGATGCTCGCGGGCACGCCGAAGCTGATGTATGAGGCCTGGGATTGCTGTAGCAGTACTCCCTCAGCGTCGTAGAGGTAGGAGTCGATTATGTTCACGTCCGCGTGCATCACGCAGACGAACCTGAACCACTCATTGGGAGCCCACACGCCCGCCGGCTTGAAGTTCNCAAGGTCCGTGTATCTGAACAGGTGGGTACCCCCCGCGGACTTGATAATGACCNGCGCGCTCGGCCGATAGTAACTGTTGGTGCCCACGCTGCACTTGAACCAGAACTCGGTCTTGTACGCGCCGACCGGCCCCAGAGGTGGGCTGGTGAGCACCGCGCTGGCATGCCCACCCCCGTAGGTGTTCTTCGGGTAGAGGATGTCGATCACATACCCCCGGTCGGCGTCCTCGACCACGCTGACGNTCCCGTCGACGACGAACCCGTCGAAGTCCTCCGAGCCCGGGCCGAAGACCCAGTCGTCGAGGGTCACCCACCTCACCGTGCCGCTGAAGCGAAGCGCAAGGGAATGACCTGCCCCGGCGGAGACCTGCACCGCGAGGAGACCCTTCGGAATGGTGCACTGCCCGGCCGAGTCGTCTCCCCAGGCCACGACCTCTCCGCCGTAGTGAAGAGCAAGGGAGTGCTGGTACCCCGCGGAGACCCGCGCCGGGATTAGGCCGGCTGGCACGGTTGTCTGGCCGCAGGTATTGTCTCCCCAGGCCTCCACGCGAGGGATAAAGCTGTCGATCGCGAGCGCATGGCCGCCGCCGGCGGATACCTGGCTCGCGGTGGAGATGTACGGGACGTAGGTCTGGCCCTCGCCGTTGTACCCCCAGGCCCTGACCTTCTTGTCCCCCAGGAGGGCCAGGCAGAAGTTCGCGCCCGCCGAGACCTGGAGCGCCGTTATGGACCCCGGGACGTCGCACTGCCCGTAGGTATTGTCGCCCCAAGCGACAATTGTCCCGTCCTCGCGAAGCGCGATGGTGTGGAGGGCGCCGCCGTCGACCTGCGCCGCGATCAGTCCCTCGGGCACGTTGCACTGCCCCGAGGTGTTGCGCCCCCATGCGGCCACCGTGCCGTCGAGGCGAACCGCGAGAGAGTGGTTGTACCCAGCCGCGACCCACTTGGCCCTCAGCCCCGCGGGAACGTNGCACTGCCCGTAGGTATTGTCGCCCCAGGCGATTACTGCACCGTCAGAGCGCAGTGCAAGGGAATGGCTGTACCCCGCGGAGACCTGCACCGCGAGGAGACCCTTCGGAATGGTGCACTGCCCGGCCGAGTCGTCTCCCCACGCGGCCACGGGAAAGCCCGTCAGGCCCGAGGCGTCCGCGTTCTGCAGCGTCGCGTAGCCGCCGCCGCGCAGAGGGTAGAGAATGACCTCGCCGCTCTCCACGGGAAGAGCCAGCCGGGCCACATAGAACTGGCCGCCCGGCCCCGGGATCAGGACGACCTTGTCGCCGGGCGAGACCGTGCCGGAGGAGATGGCCACACGGCCCCCGTCGCGGAGAGGGATGACCACGGCCTTGTCACCGACCTGCAGCGTCACACGATCCGCCCCCGGACGCTCGAGTCTGCCTTCCGCTCCAGCTCCACGATCGCCTCGCTCCCATCGATCTCGATCACGGTGCCGATCTCGCCCGCGGCCAGCCCCTCTATCTGGCTCCTCGCGATCACCTGCATCTCCGAGACCGCGTCAGCAGCCTGCGACCGCTGCAGCCTCCGCAGGTCGGAGAGCCTCGAGTCTGGTGTGACCGTGATCTCTACCTCGGTGTGCGTCGGCAGCACGTTATAGGTGATCGCGACGATCCGCATCATCTCCCCGCTCGGGATAGAGTCGAACCCGTAGAACCGGCACCGCTGGTAGAGTTCGAGGTCGGTGCGGTTGATCAGGGTCAGGGTGTAGGTGTAGGCGTATTTGGTGTAGTAGGCATAGAGCTCATTCGCCCGGGCGTTGCACCAGCCGCCGTGATCGGCGTCGATCGGCAGGTCTGACCGCTCCTCGAGGTACTCGATCGGTAACTCATCGCCTGACTGGAGCGCGGGTGTCTCCCTGACGGCGTGGAACCAGGCCCCGCTGGGCGATGCCGACCGCACTTCGATCCGGTTGTACTTCTCGTCGCTCCGCATCGTGACCCGGACGCCGTCCATGGCGTGGGGGTCGGGGTGAGTGAAGGTCACAGGATCAGGGAGATCGAGCCCGCGGGTCGGGTGGTCAATGTCCTCCTCCGGCACCAGGTAGGCACAGGGGGTCCATGCTCCGTTGATCTTCCGCCACTTCACCAGGAAGACCAGCCCGCTCTTCTCACATATCTCCTGTATGGCCTGGGCCTTCGTGGTCTTCGGCTGAAACACCCAGTCAATCCGTGAGGAGTATGGCCACTCATAGTAGGAGGGGGGGTTCTCAAGCCGGTAGGGCATGATCCCCGTGATCTGCTCCCAGCGTGACCGGGAGTAGACGCTCACGCTCTCCTCGCCGAGGAAGTAGTGGAGCAGCCTCGCTGGCCCCCAGCCAAACTCCCTTGGGTAGGTCAGATCCCCATCCGGCAGATACTGCCGGGTGAGGTAGAATCCGGCATCGTAGCCCTGGATGATCGACTCATCCGCTGCAGCCGCCCGAACGTAGTCCCGGCCCGGCACGAACCCCACGAAGATCGTCCGGAGAACTCCGTTATGGTCAGGTACCCGTACCTCGAACTGCTTGTAGGCCAGCGGCGCGTCGAGGCCGACGATCCGCCCCTCGCACTGCCACAGCGCGTCCTGAGCCGAGCGGGAGATCGTGAGGCTGGAGAACCGGTACTTCGTGAGGTCGAACTGCACCGGCGTTGGAGCGACGTAGGGCGTGCCCACGCCGGCCTCCGCGGCGAGCGGCGTGAGCATGCGCGTTGGCCTCAGCGCTGCACTGCCCACGCCCTCAGGCGTCACCGGAGTGTCCACGCGGAGCCCCAGGTCGAACCCTGCCACAGTAGTAACCGGTATCGGGCTGCTCACCCGGGTCTCGACAGAGAACGACCCCGCGCCAGAGACGAAGTACTTCTCATCGTCCAGAACCTGAATGGCCCCGACACCGCCGAACCGGATGGTGCTGTCGACGGTGCGTGGGTACACCAGCCCCGCGTAGGCGGGGCTCACCCCCCGCGACGTCCTGAGGATCGAGGGCGGGGTGGCGCTGTAGGCGCGGACGAGGACCCACGGGATATGCAGTTTCGGGTTGTTTGGAGCGTCCCATGCTGAAATATACAATTCGACGTATGGGAAACTGCCGA
>JGI24709J26583_10002911_pt1 | contig 13748 bp, 8 predicted proteins | sample BioPla2DNA1_FD_26583 | JGI IMG/M metagenome (IMG submission 26583) | reverse complement strand
ATGAAGCCTTCCGGATCCAGATCGAAGTTGGTGTACTCCGTGGGCAGAAACGCCCTGATCCTCTGGCGCTGCTCCTTGGTGGCGAAGCGGCTCCACAGGTAATCGGCCAGGCTGGGCGTAACCCGGGGAGCACCTAAGAACCCTCTGAATTGGCCGTCGGCGCTGAAGCTTATTAATCCTTCGTATAAGTCCTGGGCGATCACGTAAATCCTACCGTGTTCATCCACACCCACCTTGAGCGGCCGATAGTTGAAGTTGGCCGGTAAAACCCCTTCCAGCTCTGCTTGCGGTGCAGGCACGATCCGGTTCAGGCTTCCGTCGGGATTGAGGTGCACAATGCGCCCCTTGCCCGTATCCGCGACGTAAATGTGGCCTTCGGGAGTGACGAAAACGCCCATAGGAGAACTAAAGCTGTCCCCATCGCCAAACGCTGAGATCTCCCGGAGCAGCTTAAAGTCTTGATCGGCCACAACAACGCGGTTGTTGCCCGTATCCAGTATGTAAATTTCCCCCTGTTCAGAAACAAAAACATCATTAGGATTATTGAGTGCTCCTACCTGCAAGTCTTCACCGCGTACGATTTTGGAAGGAAGATACGCCTGAGGACTGGGTACCGCCTTTTCCCAGAAATCATACAGATAGCTTGTATACGGGACGGTGAAGTTGGTGATCGAGGTGCCCTGGGCGTGAACAAGACAGCTGGCCGCCAAAAGGATCACCGCTGCTGCCAACACCTTCCGCCACATCATCGCCCACCTCCCTGTTCTCTCCTCTAATGTCTGGAAGGTCTGTGAGCCCGCAGGCTCACAGACCAAAACCGTTCAGAGTTTACTGCTTGAGGTACTCGTCAATCATTGCTTGGCCTTGAGGTTTGAACTCGTTGACGATGGTCGAAGCTACGCCGCCGCCCTTGATCCCCATGATCACGCCGCCGTAGGGGGTCTCACCCTCCCACCAGGCGCCGAGGAAGTTGTGGTAGTAAGCAGCGTCGCCGTCCACCTCAGACACGCCGCGATTGAGAACCTCGTAGGAGGTGCGGTCAAAGGCGCGGGCGCGGATATAGTCCTCCATTGTTTCATAGTAGTCTTCCAGCGGGAAGAGGAAGTTGTCCAGGGCAATCAGGCCCAGCGGATAGGCAGCGTTCCTGGGCAGGAAGATGGCATCGGCCACTCCAGGCGAGAAGACATAGTCATCCACATCGTCGCCCATGGGCAGGGGCAGGATGCCGTGCTTAAACTCATACTGTGTTGCATCAATCTGCCACATGGGCATGATGCCGATGGCCGTGCGGCCAGTGATGAACTCCCGCATCTGCCAGTCACCGTAGGAGATGCCTAGTACGTTCTCCCATTCACCCAGTTTGCGCAGGGCATTGATAGCCTGGGGTTCGTCCAAGGCGTAGTAGACCCTGCCGTCATCGCCCAGTCTGGTGATGGCTCCACCGTTGGAGAAGATCATGAACATGGGATCGATGAAAGCCAGGGCCCACTGATCCACCACGCCGTCGCCATCGGTGTCGCGGGTGACCTGCCGGCCGATTTCCTCCACCATCTTCCAGTTCCATTCGCCATTTTCATAGAGCTCGTAGGGATCAGGCAGGCCTTCCCGCTCAAACATATCCAGGTTCACTACCGCAAAGGGAGCGTGCCCGTAGTCATCGGGAGTGCCAACGGAGAAGTGGAACATGTTCCCGTCAAAGATCAGGCGCTCGTTCTTCTCGCGGGTAATGGGCGAGAGAGTCTCGAAATACTCGGGAGGCAGGATTTCATTAACTGGATAGAATGCGCCGCGGGTAGCCAAGCTGAAGTAGGCTATGTGCGGCAGGCGCCAGAGGTCGTACTGCGAATCTCCAGAGAGATAGCGGTTGAGGGCCAGCTCGCCCACCTCATCCCAACCGGCGGTTACGATCTGGATGTCGCCGATGTTGAAGAGTGCCTTAGCTTCTTCCAAGCGCCCAGCCCGGGCTCCACCCTCGTAGAAAGCCTCGAGGTTGTCGAAGTGTGCCACGACAGTTACGGTTGCACCTTGAAAGTCAATGTCCCCAAAGTTGTAGCGATCAGACTCGTAAGCAAACACCGCACTCGACAGCACAATGACCAGCACGGCAGCAAGCAATCCAATCCTTTTCACTATTCACTTCCTCCTTTGCTTGTTTTGCTTATACACCCCGTCGTCCAACGCAAAGTATTCGCTAGGAAGCGCCCCCCCTTCATTCAGCGATAGTCGGATCTGCCCAACGCTCGTTGGGCAGCAGCGGATACCAGCCAGGTCGCCGGGAGTCCCGGTCGTACGGGTAACCCCCCAGCTTTTTGTAAAGTTCGGCGTAGTGCTGAAGCCTCTCACGATCCAGCTTAACTCCCAAGCCCGGTTCTTCCGGCACTTGGATCTTACCGTCTATGATTCTAAACTTACCGCCCTGCACAATGTCGTCGCGCAGATGGTGGTAATGGGCGTCAATGTCAAAGGAAAGATTGGGCAAGACCGCTCCCAGATGCAGCATGGTGGCTAGCTGAATGCCCAGTTCGCCCGAGGAGTGCACACTCACTCCCAGTTGGAACGTCTCGCAGACGTGGGCTGCTTTCATACAGGCGCGGATCCCACCCCAGAAGGTGGTGTCGAGGAGGATAACATCGGCTGCGGGATGGAGAATGTTTTGAGCGAGTTGCTCGAAGTTTACTACCACCGTGTTCGTGGCCAGGGGAATGCGGGTCTTCTCCCGCACGCGCCGCATTCCGTTTAGGCCCCAGGTGGGATCTTCCAGATAATCATTGCGGATATGTTCAATCTGGCTGGCAAACCAGATGCTCTCTTCCACACTCCAGCAGGCGTTGGGATCGATCCGGAAGGAATCTTCGGGGAATTCTCCGGCCAAGGCTTGATAGGCTTCAAGTTCGTAGCCAGGGTCAAAAACGCCCGCTTTTAGTTTGTGGGTGCGGAACCCATAAGTCTCCTTCAGCTCCCTGGTGTGCGCCAGGAGCTGCTCGATGGTGCGCACTTCATCATAACGGCCGTCGTCGCTGCGGTAGCGGAAAAAGAGATAACTAGATAAAGGAACCTCATCGCGCAGCTTGCCACCTAAGAGTTTATAAACTGGCAGGCCCAAGGCTTGGCCCACAATATCCAAGCAAGCAAACTCAATGGCGGCCATGAGCTGCGTGCGGTTGTTGTATAGGCTTGCCGTAGGATTGCAGATCTTAAAGCGCAGTTCCTCCAGGGCAAAGGGATCATGGCCCACAAGGTAAGGCTTAAGGCCGAGAAACTGCAGCTCCGCGCTTTCACCGCCGCCTCCCATTTCTCCCAATCCAATGAGGCCGTCATCGGTCTCGACTTCAATAACTGTGCGGACAAAGCGCCCCCAGTGCTCGCCATTGCTGTGGCGGAGAGGAGCCTCCAGGGGGACAGTAACCGTGGTGGGCCGAATATCTACAATCTTCATCTAGACCATCCTTTCACCGCGCCTCTTCACATATCCACGAAATACTCTGGATACTCAGCCATCAGTACGTCCTTTTCCACTATGATCATGCGCAGATGGTCGCTCATGATCTTCTTTGCCGCGGCTTCTCTCCCGTCCGTCAAGGCCTGTAAGATTTCCTTGTGCTGCAAAAGAATCTGCTCCCAGCGAGAGTCGTGGGACAAACGGAGCACCCTTACTCTATAAAAATCTATGTTCAACTGCTTGACCATTTCATACGTGCGCTCTTTACCGCAGGCGCGGAAAATGGTGGCATGGAACTCATCATCCAAAGCCAGCATTTCCAGGTAATTCTTGTTCCGGCAGGACACCTCTTGGGCAGCCAGATTGGACTCCAGTTTGTGAATGTCTTCCTCCGTCAAGTGCCCGGCTGCTTCCTCAATAACCGCCTTTTCCATGATCTCCCGCACCCAGCGGCCTTCTTCCATGGTTTTCAGGTTGATCAAGGAGACATAGGTCCCGCGCTGGGGGTAAACATCCACCAAACCATCTTGCTGCAGATGGACAAAAACTTCGCGCACAGGGGTCCGGCTCACTTTAAACTCCTCAGAGATCTCTTGCTCCGACATCTTAGTGCCCGGCTTCAAATTGAGGTGAAGAATATTATGGCGCAGGGTGTTGTAGACAAACTCCCGCGCAGATGCCCTGCTTCCCCTGATCCGTCGCCTTGTAGTCAAGTCTTGGATCGGAATCGCCTCCTACGATGCAAGCTACCATGGTAGTATACTTTAATAATACGTAACACTTTTATAAAAGTCAACCCAAGTTTATCCTACCGGTAAAAACTGCAGCCAGGCCAGGTCGAACTGGGAACCGGGAAGAAAGATCAGCCGCACCTGGGCCCTGCCCCTAAGGGGCTCAAGGGCAAAAACCTGTTCTTCGTAGCCTTCAGCTCTGACGAACTCCACCTGCTGCCGCTCTTCATTGCCACCGCGCACCACGCTGAGCTGAACCGCCGCCTTGGCTAAGGGGGTGCGCCCGCAGAGGATCAGCCCGGCCGCCCCCTCAGGGCCGAAATCAAGCTCACCGAAGTCCAAAGTGACATTATTGCCGATCTGTTCGATTCTCTCGCCTCTGATCACGAACTGGTCCCCGTAAACCCTGTCGCATTCCGCTGCAGGAATTCTAGCGAAAGCCCGCCTCTGCCGCTCAAAGGAAAAGCCTTTGATGTGCAGCTTATCCTGGGTGACTATCCACAAAGAAGTGACGCCCCTTAAGCGCTTGTGCAGCCTGAAAGTCTCACTCTGATAGACATTCCAGCGGGAGGGCTTTTGGTAAACCGCCTCCAGGAGAAGCACACTGCCCTCTTCCCCGGGCTTACCTTCCCAAAGCTGCAGGGGGTAGGGGCCGCTGGTTAAGGCAAAAATGGGTATGGTGACGGTGTCGGAGCCGCCTGGCCCGAAGTCCAGGTCGGTAAAACCGATCTGAGTTTCTACTCCCCTGGCGGTGGCCACTCCCCGCTCGTTGCCCGGGCCTGCCTCGCCCACCACCGCATCAAAGAGGCTGCCCGAGACAAACTGATACGGATCCTTGCAGAGCTTGCCAAGGCCCACCACTGCAAATTCCAGTTCTGCAAAAAGCCGCACGGCGGCAGTGCCATTCCTGCTCAAACAGCGCAGGCGGAACTGGCCGTCGCCCAGGGCCAGGAGGCGAACTGCCTGCTCCCCCTGTTCCACGATCCTCGCCAGGTGTGAATCAACACCTCCAGGACCCACCACCCTCCAGGTCAGATCGGGATAGGAGGTATCGACGGGGAAAAGCCTGGCCTGCACCGTGATTTCTCTGCGCCGGGAAGTGAGCACCCTCTCCCCCTCGGCTACAAGCTCAATCTTGCGCAGGGGCACTTCTCCCGGCCTTCCCGTGTGCACAGGCCGCCCTTGGTTGACTTCCTGTGCAGCCACTCCCCTTGGAGGGCCTCCTGCCGCGGGAAGGCTGTGAAACACTGCAGTTGCTTTAGGCAGTCCGGGGGAGGAGACATCAAGCACCACTTCTCCCGGCTCCAGGCGGGCAGCGATGATGGCCAAGAGTCTCCCACTGAACAGCCTCCTGCTCGTACCTTTGTAGGAGTCGTAATCGGTGCTGTCGCCGTTATCCAGACCGACCAGGCGCCCTGCCCCGCTCACCCGCACTTCCACCCGGTTCACGGCATTCTCCACGGGATTCCCTGCTGCATCCTCCATGGAAATCTCCACGAAGATTAGGTCTGTGCCATTGGCCTGAATTTCCTTTTTGTCTGCCTTGAGCCTGATTCTAGCCGGATCGTCAAAGGAGCGCCGCACGGCGCAGGCCAGCACCGTGCCCTGTTCATCCAGGGCTTTGGCCTTGAGTTCACCGGGCAGATAGGGAACCTTCCAGCTGGTGACATAGAGGTGCTCAGGCTCGCGCATATCCCTGCGCCCGAGCTCCTGGCCGTTCAGCTCCAGCACAACCACGGGCGCGTTGGAACAGACCCGCACGTCTACAATCTGGCCGGGGCTCCAATCCCAATGGGGGTACAGGTGCACCATGGGGTTTTCTCCGTAATCAGTCCAGGCCGCTTGATATATATAATAGGAATCTTTGGGAAAGCCAGCGGTGTCCAGCTGGCCGAAGAAGGAGTTTTTACTGTGGTAGGGAGTGGGCTCACCAATGTAGTCAAAGCCGGTCCAGATGAACTGGCCCAAAGAAAAGGGAGCTTCCCGCTCCGCGTCCAGGCAGGCCTGGGTGCTCTTCGCACCCCAGCTCACGGGACTGTTACCCAAAGCAGAGCACTGACCGTCATCCTCACCCAAGATGGAGGCTTCCAGGGGAAAGTGGTAGATGCCCCGGCTCTGCACCACGGCGCTGGTTTCACTACCGTAGATTGCCCAGTGCGGATACTGCTCCCGATGCGCCCTGTACAAATTGGCTCCGTAATTGTACCCCACAGCGTCCAAAAGCTCAGCGCAGACCTGGGTGTTTTCCCACTGCAGGTAGTTGGAAGCAAAGGTGATCAGCCCATTGCCGCGGGGATCATGCCGGCGCACCAGGTCCATGAGGAGTTTGGTCAACTCGAAACCCCGCTCCCCCAGGTGGGTATCTAAGATCTCATTGCCAATACTCCACATGAGCAGGCTGGGATGGTTGCGGTCCCGCCGCACCCAGCTGGCCACATCCCCCTCCACCCACTGGGGAAAGAAGCGGGCGTAGTCAAAGGGTGTCTTGGACAGCTCCCAAACATCGAAGGCCTCGCTGATCACCAAAAAGCCCAGCTCGTCCGCGAGCTCCATAAAGCCCTTCGCGGGCACGCTGTGTCCTGTGCGGATGGCGTTGACCCCCATCTGCTTCAACAGCTCCAGGCGTCGGCGCAGTGCTCCCTTGTTGAAAGCAGCCCCCAGGGCGCCCAGATCATGGTGCTCGCACACTCCGTTCAGCTTGAACCGGCTGCCGTTGAGCAGCAGTCCCTGCGTAGGGCTGAGGCTCACTTCCTTAAAACCGATCCTCTGCTCCACAGTGTCTAGTACCTGGCCTGTCCTGGTATCCGCAAGAGTGGTCACCAGCCTGTACAACCGCGGCTGCTGCGGGCTCCACAGCTCCGCTTCCTCCACCACCAGCTCCTGCCTGTTCAGGACGGTGCCCCTTTCTGGGACCAACACGGCGCGGGAGTGGGCCTGCGGCGTTTCGCCCTGGAAAATGGTGTGGAGGAGGGTGAGCTGCGCCCCAGGGGCCGCTTCCAGCTCGCAGTCCACGCTGACCAGCCAGTCAGCGGAGTCTTTCAGACGCCTGCTGCAAACATAGATCCCATCTGTGGCTAGGTAATTATCACCGCGGGTTTTCAGCCAGACGCTGCGGTAAATGCCCGCTCCAGAATACCAGCGGCTGTTGGGAGCTTGATGTACCACCCTAAGTAGGATCTCGTTCTGACCAGGCTGCAAAGCCTGGGTGATTTCATATTCGAAGGAGGTATACCCGTTCTTCCAATCCCCGATCCAAGTTCCATTGACATAGAGGGAACAGTCCATATAAACGCCTTCGAAATAGAGGAATACACGCTTCTGCCCTTTATAATGCAAATACCGTCTGTACCAGCCGATCCCATCTGCGTAGAGGTTCTTAGAGTCGTAGATCAGCCAATCGTGGGGCAGATCCACACGGGTAAACTCCAGCCCTGCCGGGTCAGCCTGATCCAGCGGCCCTTGAGCAAACTGCCAGCCATCGTTGAGCAGAATGGTTTCTCCCACACCCAGCCCTCCCTTGACGCATCTACCAGCTCTATTCCCACTCCCCCTTTGTTTCCAAGGGGTTAAATCCGCCAAATCGGCCGCAAAAATTGGGTTGACTTTTATCAAAGTGTAAGATATTATTCAAGTATACTACCATGGTAGTATAAAAGTGGGCGGAGGGCAAGAGATGAAAAGTACCTTAGCGGTCAACCGCAAACGGATAACCACTTACCTGCGCAAATACTGGTCTCTTTATCTGATGCTGTCCATCCCCATTGCTTACTTCATCATTTTTAGATATGTTCCCATGACTTATATTCAGATTGCCTTTAAGCGCTACAGTATTGTCCAGAGCCCCTGGGAAATGCCCTGGGCGGATAACAATGGTTTTGAGTACTTTATCAAAGCCTTCCGCAACCTGGATTTCCTCTACGCTCTGCGCAACACTCTGCTCCTGAACGTGCTCGATCTGGTCATCGGCTTCCCTGCACCCATCATTTTAGCCCTACTCCTCAACGAGCTGACCTTCCCCCGCTTCAAGCGCTTTACTCAATCCGTGGCTTACCTCCCCCACTTCCTTTCTTGGATTATCATTGCCGGCCTAGCCAAGCAGCTGTTTGCTCCAACCAGCGGCTTGGTCAACATTGCCTTGAACCGGCTGGGCTTCGAGTCCATACCGTTTCTAAATGATCCCACCCATTGGGTGTTCACCTACGTTTTCCTGGGTATCTGGCGCAACGTTGGCTGGAACACTATCATCTACTTNGCCGCCCTCACCAATATCAATCCGGAGCTCTATGAGGCATCAGCCATTGACGGAGCTAACCGCTGGCAGAACATCTGGTACATCACCCTACCCGGACTGCGTCCCACCATCTTTACTCTGCTCATCCTGAGCCTGGGGCACATCTTAAGCAGTGAATTTGATCGGCCCTATGCCTTAACCAATCCCTTAGTAAACAGCGTATCCAACGTGATCTCCATCTTCGTCTACCGCTACGGTATCCGGGGCCTGCAGTTCTCCCTGACCACAGCCGTGGGCTTGTTCCAGTCGGTGGTCTGCGTGATCTTCTTGGTGGCAGCCAATGCGCTGGCCAAGAGGTTTGGCGAACGGGGCATTTGGTAATAGAAAGTGAGGATGAGCCGTGGTCAAGTCAAAACGTACTAAAGCAGGAGATCTGGTTATTGTCTTGGTCTGCATTTTGCTGATCATGGTGTGCTTGCTGCCCATGCTCAATGTTCTGGCTAGATCCCTAAGTTCCACCGAAGCCATTATCCGCAATGAAGTTCTGCTCTGGCCGAAAGGCTTGAACATTGAGGCCTACCGTTTCGTCTTAACGGACAGCAAATACACCTGGTCACTAGCTTGGACCGCGATTTTGACCGTAATCTGCGTCTTCGTTTCCATGACCATGACCATTCTCTGTGCTTATCCCCTCATTTACCGGGACCTTAAGGGCAGGCGCTTCTTCAACACCATGATTCTTTTTACCATGTACTTCAGCGCGGGAACTATTCCCCACTACCTGCTCTACAAAGACTTAGGGCTTTTGAACCATCCCCTGGTCTTGATCATCCCTAACAGCCTTTCCGTCTTTTACATGATCATCATGCGTACCTTCTTCTACTCCATCCCCGACAGCCTGCGGGAATCGGCGGAAATCGACGGGGCCGGCCCTGTGCGGATCTTGTTTTCCATTTACCTGCCGCTGTCCAAGCCGGTTTTGGCCACCCTCTCCCTCTTTTATGCAGTGGGCCGCTGGAACGGGTTTTCCGACGCTCTAATGTACATGAACAACCGCCATTACCATCCCATCCAGCTTCTGCTTTACAACATCCTCAACGCGGTGACGAGCATTGAAATCCAGACGCAGGAAGGGTTTGCCAGCGCACCGGGGCTTTCCGATACGATTCAGGCAGCTACGGTCATGTTTGCCACCGTCCCCATCTTGCTGGTCTACCCTTGGCTCCAAAAGTATTTCATCAGCGGGGCCACCTTAGGGGCGCTCAAGGATTAGACCCCTGCCTTGGTTGTAATGCACGCAAGTGCTCTATACAAACATAAAACAAAAGGAAGGAAGGACTTGCCATGCGGAAGAGACTGTTTGTCGTGCTGTTCCTGTCGCTGTTGTTGGTCGCAGGCAGCTCGGTCGCTAGCCTTGCGGCTGATCCGGGATTTGTGGACGGGCGCTTCACCACTACCCGCAAGATCACCGTGGAGATCTATGACCGCAGCAATCCCGGCGGCTCGCCCCCGGAAGACAACTTCTTTACAGACTTCATCAAGAAGGGCATGCTGGAGAAGTACAACGTAGAGGTGGAGTACGTCCCGGTACCCCGCTGGACAGAGGTTGAGGTTATCAACAACCTGCTGGCCGCGGGCGATGCACCGGATGTCTGCGTCACCTACAGCTATCCCACCATCCAGACCTATGCCAACATGGGCGGCGTACTGGATCTGGCCCCCTACCTGGAAGAGTACAAAGACCTGCTGCCCAACCTGTTTGACTTGCTGGGGGATACCAACATCTACTGGAACCAAGATCCCCACACCGGCACCATCTGGGCCGTTGAAGCTCTGCTCTTCCAGAACAAGAAGATCAACACATTTGTAAGGGAAGACTGGCTGAAGAAGCTGGGCCTCGATGAACCCAGGACTTTGGAAGAGTTTGAAGACATGCTCCGGGCTTTCCGGGACAACGCGGAGCTGCTCCTGGGCGCCGACGCCGACAAGATGATCCCCTATTCCACCAGCTTCGACGTGGGCTGGAGGAACGACCATCTGATCCAGTCCTTCGTGCCCAACGACATGTCCGACCGGGATATGTGGGTCTACGGGTTTGATGATCGCCATCTCTTGTGGCCCAACTACAAGGANGGCGTACGCAAGCTCAACCAGTGGTACAACGAAGGCCTGATCTGGAAAGACTTCCCGCTGTACGGTGCGGGCGATCGGACAGAAGACAACCTGATCAAAGCCGGTTATGTGGGCTCTTTCATGCACAACTGGGACTATCCCTATCGTGATGGCCAAGAAGGCATCCACGTCCAGCTGCAGAACATGGTTGGCGAAGACGCAGTCTTCATCGCAGTAGAGTGCTTCCCCAACGATGCAGGCATCTACCGCAAGTACCTCAGCGCTCCCGTGGACAGGAAGGTCTTCTTCCCGGCCACCAACAAGGAACCGCTGGCTTCCCTGCTTTACCTTGACTTCATCTCCAGTCTGGAAGTCCGNCGCTTCCTGCAGATCGGTGAAGAGGGCGTACATCACATCGTCCACGAAGACGGGGCCATNGAAATGCTGCCTGTAGTCGGCGAGAAGATCATGAACTCCCCATCCAACATCGACTACACCATCACCATCAACGGTCTTGACCTGGGTGATCCTGTCCTCACCGCCAGATCCGTCGCCCTCAACTATCCCGGCGTAGACGCCAGGTTCATCGAGCGNGCGTACGAGATCACCAGCAACGAAGCTCGCTACGGCATCAACGCCCAGGTAGGCGAAATCAAGGCCCAAGAGGGTATGGACACCGCCCTGGCTGAGAAGCGGAACAACCTCCTGGCCCAGGCCATCGTGGCNAAGGTGGAAGAGTTCGACGCAGTCTGGGATCGCGGCTTCAATGACTACCTCCGCTCCGGCGGCCAGGCCATCATTGACGAACGTGCCCAGAAGTACGACGCCATGTACGGAAACTAAACGCCAAGANTTAAGGGGCTGCTGGCGCAGCCCCTTTTTCATGTCCCAAAGCTAACTATAGACTGGCCCGAAATGGCGATGCCGGCAGGCCCTCAGTGTTGTACAAGTTAGCCCCCTCGGGGTTNTCGTGCCAAGCGTAACGCAGNCCCCGGGGTTCGGGCACCGCCTCACTCCACACCCTGACCGTATCCCCTGCAATATCCGCCTGGGCCGGGTGGAAGACTCCATCGGCGCCGCAGATCTCAAACCACCTTAGCCGTCCGCCCCTGGCTGTTAGGCCTCCCCCGACACTGGTAAAATGCACCCTCAGCGCAGCTCCATCCCGTTCCAGGCGCTCCAAAAGCGGGCCCTGGGCCACGATGGGTTCTCCAAAGATCATGCGGCGGGCTGCCAGGGACAGCCGCAGGGCGATGTCCTTTTTATTCTGGGGATGGAGGTCGTTGGCTTCGCCCACGTCAATGGTGACCGCCATGGCCGTCTGGGGAACGCCAAGCGTCTGCAGCTGTGCTTCCCGCAGCAGGGCCCATCTACCGGGCTCCAGCTCCTCCAAGGAAGTATCGAAGTTGGGCAGCTGCACATAGAGGAAGGGCAGATTGGGGTGGCCAAAAGTCCTGCGCCAATCCTCAATCAGCGCTGCGAATAGCCCCTGGTACTTCTCGGGAGCNTGAGGCGTTGGATTCACCCTGGTACCAAAGGACACCCCGGAAAGCGCAGCCTCGGAGGGGACTGATCATGGCGTTGTACATGGCGCTGGGTTTGTGGTGGACACGGGTGAAATGGGGCAGCGTGCCTGTGCGGCAGCCGATTCTGTACTTCCACTCCCCCGCGAGGTCGATGCGCTGAGGGCCCATTTCCAGGGCATAGCTCTTGCCTTCAACAAAGCCCCCACTGGCCCGAACCACCATAACGCGCACCGCGATGGTGTTTAGGTCGGGCTTGAGCACACCGGGCGGCACCTGGTATTTGCGGGGCGGATACTTGTACTCTGTCTTACCCACCCGTACCCCGTTGATATAGGTTTCATCGGCGTCAACAATGGCCCCTAGGCGCAGCAGGGCCCCGCGGCCAGCCGCCTCCTCGCCCAGCTCCACCTGTTTGCGCAGCCACACTACGCCGTGGAAATCTTCCAGTTCCGTTCCTTTCCACAACTTGGGGAGGGTGAGGGAATCCCACTGGGCATCATCCAGATCAATACTGCTCCAGGGGGTCTGGCCCGGCTGCGCGCCCAGATCCGCAGCCTGCGCCTTCCGGAACCATTCCGCGGTTTTCCCCAGTTCCTCCCGGGTGAGGTTTTCTATGTACCCTGGCTCCCTGCACCGCGNCAGCTCGTCGTCATAGCCGCCTACAGCCTGCACAGCCTCCTCACTGAGCCAGGTTTCGATGTGGCTTCCGCCCACTGCGGTGAGCACCAAACCCACGGGCACTTGGTACCTGGCATAGTGGGCTTGGGCAAAGAAGTAGCCCAGGGCGCTGAATTCCAGCACAGTCTGGGGGTTAACCCGCTGCCATACGCCCCCAGGCAGATCCGGCTGCGGACCCTGGAAACTGCCCAAAATGGGCACGCGGAACTGGCGGATCCACGGGTTTTCCGCCCCTTGCACTTCCTCCTCATACAGATCCAGGGTCCTGGCTACGGGGAGCTCCATGTTGGACTGGCCGCCCAAAAGCCACACATCGCCAATTAAGATGTCCCGGATCACCAGCTCACCACTGAGTCCTTTGATCAGCAGCTCGAAGGGGCCGCCGGCCCCTTGGGGAGGCAGTTCCAGTNCCCAGGAGCCCTCAGATCCGCTCTGGCATGAATAGGTTGCTCCCCTGAATTGAGCCTCCAAACGTTCATGGGGACTGGCTTGCCCCCAGATGCGCAGGGGGACATCCCTCTGCAGAACCATCCCGTCTGAAAAAATGCGGGCTGCCCTCAAACCCAGATCCTCTCTGCTCACCGCTGTATACCTCTCTTCACCAGAAAATGGGGGTGCTAGGATTTACGCCCCTTTCGGTGAAGAATATTCCCCTTGTGTAAGTTGTTTCCTGCCAGCCAAAAGGCCGCCCTGCGGCTGGGCGGCCTAGTGACTGTTATTCCTTCTGCTCCTGCTGGAAGGCGTATTCGTCGCGAATCTCTTNCCGCTTAGCGGCAATGGCCTGTTCACGGCGGCGGTTCTTGGCCCGTATGGCCTCCTTTTGCTCCTCGGGAAGGTTCATCTGCAGAGTTTCGTGGGCTTCTTCCAGATTCTCAATGGTGTTGACCACCTGCTCCCTGAGCCGTTCCACATTATCACTGCGGTCATCGGGCTTGGGCCCCTTCTTCTTTCCCATGCTATCTCCTTCCTTAATAAGCTCGACTCTAGCATGACCGGAGGCACCCGTTTTTATCCGCAGCGGAAGCACGGCG
>JGI24709J26583_10002905_pt1 | contig 13766 bp, 15 predicted proteins | sample BioPla2DNA1_FD_26583 | JGI IMG/M metagenome (IMG submission 26583) | reverse complement strand
TGTTTCTTTTCATCTCTAGAAACTATTCTAATTTCTTTTATATCTGTATTTAAAAATCTATCAGTAACAGCGTTTCCAAATGAACCTGTTCCACCTGTAATTAGTAAAATTTTATCTTTAAACATTATTAAATCCTCCAAAACTAATTATATCATGTTGAGTAAATATAATAATTAATAAATACAGTAAATATATAAACAAAATACATTTTCAAATTATCACTTTAAAAAATATAAAGGATGACCATTTAAATTAGCTAGAATGCGTGATTCAATATTAAATGCTAAAATAAAAAATATAATAAATAAAACTAAAACCAATATAACATTCGTTCTATTAATATATTTCTTTAAAGAACTATAATCAAAAAAACAGATATAACTATATACAACTATATATATCAATACTAAGAATCTTTCTTCAACTGCTCCAAATAAAATCATTAAACTTGGAAGTATCATCAAAACCCAAAACACAACTTTACTAAGAATTATTTTTTTGTTATTTAACATAACAAAAAAAATTAATATAAATAAGAAAACAACTATAACAGATATTACACCATATATAAGTAAGTTTTTATCAATATTTTGTACATATTGTTCAGGAAATAAAATAAAAATTGCATTAACAACATGTTTAATAAAAACTTTAATATACTCTATTGGATATTTAAAAAACAATAAAATATAACTTTTTATTGTTAGTGGATTTTCTAAAATTTCCCACTGTTCTGCAATTTTCATACCTGTCCAATCAAAAAAATACATTTCAGGATAATAATATTTATGTGCATCACCTATATATGTAGCATATCTAGAAAATCTTAATCCCCAATTTAATTGAAAAACAAATAAATTTTGATTATTCAACCAAATAGATAATAATCGATATTTATCAAAATTGATAATTATTTGAGGAATTGATGCAATTAAAACACCTGAGATGTAGCATAAAATTGAACTTATTGTATTTTTTATCTTTTTAGTCTTTATTTCATAAATCAAAATCAAAAATATAACACTAATAATTTGAACTTGATAAATAGTACGAATATTATATGTAAAATAAATTAAAACACCAGAAATAAAATAAACAACATATCTAAATTTATTTTTATTTTTCTTGTTAATATATAAAATTAACATTCCTGCAATTAATGAAAGCAAAGCAGCATATAAATCTGTAAATGGCCATATTACAAGTCCATAAAAGAAAAATATAATCATAGCAATCATAATTATGCTTCTAACATAAACATTTATACTCTTATATCCTTCATCTACAAATAATTCTACAAATAAATACAAATATACACAAAATAAAACAGATAAAACTAAACTACTAACAAAGTAAAATGATGTATCAATATTAAATAACCAATTAAAGAAGTTACTTATAAATAAATAAACTGGAAAAACAAATCCTCTAAAATCATTTTCAATTGTTAAAAGTGAAAATCGATTATTGATAAATAAACTTTTAGATATATTATAATATGTTGACACGTCATGGACATATTGATTCGGTTTTATATTGAAGATTTTTTGCAATGTAAAAAAAACTAAAAAAAATGTTATAAAAATGAATATATATAATTTATTTCTTTTTTTAATCATTTTACTCTCCTAATTAAAACTCTAATATTGAACTATTTCTATTCTTTATCTTCAATAATATATGTAGGTCTTTTTCTTGATGAATCAAATGTTCTCCATAAATATTCACCTAAAATTCCTAAAGTTAACATAATTATTCCAAAACTAAACAAACTAAAAATGAATAATGTTGTCCACCCAGTTACATCAATTTTTCCTAATAGTTTAAATATTAAGACAGTTAATGCCCAAATGATTGCACCAACAAAAGATATAGTACCAATTATTTCTACAACTGTAATAGGTAAAGTTGAAAAGCTAAATAAAGTATCAGATACAAGCTTTATTTTTTTCTGTAAAGTCCACTTACTATTTCCTATTTCTCTAGTTTTTCTTGTATATTCTACATATCCTGTTTTAAATCCACTCCATAATATTTGTCCTGTCAAAGCACTATTATTAACATCTAAAAGTGATAAAACTTTAATAACTTTTCTATCTATTAAATATATATCAAATCCATTTTCAGGCATATTTTTTAAAGCTGTTTTTCTTACTAACCAATAATATAAATTTGCAAAAAAAGTAACTGATTTTTTTTCTTCTCTATCTTTTCTGATTGCAAGTACTACATTATTCCCTTTCTGCCACTCTTTAACCATATCTATAATAATTTCAGTTGGCTCTTGTAAATCAGCTGCTTTTATAACAGCACAATCTCCTGTTGAATTTTCTAGTCCGCAAAGAATAGCTGAATGTGAACCAAAATTTCTTGACAACTTAAAAATTTTAATATTTGAATCAATATCTGATAATTCTTTCATTACCTTATAACTGTTGTCTTTAGATCCATCATCAATCATTAATATTTCATATTCATAATCAATAATATCAATTAATTTCTTTTTTATATCTTCATATAAAACTTTTAAATTATTCTCATTATAATATATAGGAATTATTATAGACAGTTTCATACCTACCTCCCACCTAATTATTTTATTTATTTATTTCTTTGCAATATTCTAAATAATCTCTAATATACTCACTATTATCATATTCTTCACTAGAAAGTACAAGAATAATAGAATCTTTACTAAAATCATACATTTCTTTCCAAACCATATTTGGAATATATATTCCAGTATGTGGTCTGTTTAAATTATAAATAATCTCATTTCCTTTTCCATCTAAAACTTTAATTTTAGATGACCCAGAAACATTTATTAAAACAAATTCACTTTTTCTATTTGCATGATCTCCTCTAATAACATCAGTATCAGTTCCATAAATATAAAATATTCTTTTTATAGAAAAGGGAATATCTTTCATTCCTTCCACTACAACTAAATAACCTCTTTCATCTCCAAATTCAGAAAACTCTAACATTCTTACTTTTTCTATATTATTTTGCATGATTCCATTCCTCTTTATTTAACTCCATCAAAAACTCTTTTTGTCCATCAGTTTTAATTTCAATTATGTTAAACCCTAATCTTTTATATATTTTTAATGCAGGAATATTTTTTTCATATACATTTAAATAAATTGTTGTATAACTCATTTTTTTAAATATAAGATTAATAAGTGCAACCATTGAATTATACCCTATTTTTCTATTATGTGCTTCTTTGTCTCCTACCATTATCTTCCCAACTTCACATTTTTTATTTTTAAAATTATAAATTGAGACACTTCCCACAACTCTTTTTAATTCAAAAACTTCATTGATAGAAAAAATGATCTCATTTTCATCTAACAAATATTTTTCATACCATTTTTCTTGCATATCAATTGTTATATAAGGTAATTTACTTAGATATTTACAGTTGTCTGGGTTATTTCTCCATTTTCTTAACATATAAATATCTTTTTTTTCTAATGGTTTTAATATAATATTTTTATAACTTTCTGTATAATTATGAATCATATCTTAAACCTATTTATAGCTTCTATAACTTTATTTTGTTCATTGATTGTCATACCGTTATACATTGGTAAGCTAAGTACTTCATTTGCATATTTTTCTGCAATCGGAAAATCTCCAACTTTAAAACCTAAGTATTCATATGCTTTAGATAAGTGAGGTGGAATTGGATAATGTATTAAAGTTCCTATATTATTTTCTTCTAAATAATCTATTAATTTATCTCTATATTTACAACGTATAACATATTGATGCCATGTAGAATCAGCTTCTTTTTGAACTTTTGGTTTAATTATTAAATCATTATTTATTTCATTATTATATTTATTTGCTAAGTAAACTCTTTCTTCATTTAGTTCATCCATATATTTTAATTTTACTCTTAATAATCCTGCTTGAAGTTCATCTAATCTACTATTTGTTCCAACAACTTCATTATGATATCTTTTTTCACTTCCATAATTTCTAAAAGTATAAGCTTTTCTTGCGATTTCTGGATTATTTGTAGTTATACATCCTCCATCACCAAAAGCTCCACAACCTTTACTAGGATAAAAACTAAAACATCCTATATCCCCTATAGACCCAACAACTTCAGATTTCCAGTGATTTCCATGACTTTGTGCACAATCTTCAACAACATATAAATTATATTTTTTTGCAATTTCCATTATTTTTGTCATATTGCATGATTGACCATATAAATGCACTGCCAAAATCGCCTTTGTTTTATCAGTTATTTTTTCTTCAATTTTATCAACATCAATATTATAGTACTCATCTGGTTCTACAAATACTGGAGTAGCTCCATTAATTGTTATTCCCATAACACATGCAATATAGTCATTTGAACAAACAATTACTTCATCATTTTCTTTAATATTTAAAAGTCTAAAAGCAATCCATAATGCATCTAAACCACTAGCTAAACCAACACAATACTTAGTACCAATATAATTTGCCCATTCTTTTTCAAAAGATTTAACTTCTTTTCCTAAAATATACCAACCAGAATTTAATACTTCTATTACTTTCTTTTCATATTCTTCTTTATGCAAAGAAAATTGTCTATATAGATTGTTAAGCATAATTTTTTCTTCCATATATAAATATCCTTTCAAATTATAATAAACATATTGTAATTAATTATAACATGGCTTTAATGTTATTATATATACTTTATAATTTCATTTATTTATTCAGTCTAAATGGTTTAACAAAGAACATTAGTGATTATTTCACACGTTGTATAGCGCTACTCCAATAACAATAATAAGAATTCCATATATTTTTGTTTTATTTAATTTTTCTTTAAGTATTAAATAACTTAATATTGGTACAAATATATATCCTAATGCTTCTACTATACTAATTTGACTTAATTCAATATGCTTAAATACAAATAAAGCATTAATAAGCATTACACCAAAAAATATTATATAAGCTAAGATAACTTTAAAATTAAGAAAGTTTTTAATAAAGCTTTCTTTTTTTTCATTAGCAGAAGATTTTAAAAGTATTTGAGATAAAGAACTAATAAATACATTTAATGTAGCTAACAATACAAATTTATTCATCGCCTTCATACCCCACTAATACAATTCCAATCATTATAATTACAATACTAGTTATCTTTTTTAATGTGATAGCCTCATTAAATATAAAATATCCTAAAATTAAAGAAAATAATATTGTGATAGCTTTTGTAGGAAAAGCTATGCTTAAAGGTATTTTCTTAAGTATTAATTGCCATAAAATCGCATATACACACATAATTAAAATCGAAATAATATAATATAATATAAAATTAAAACTGTTATCTTGCATTGATGCAATCTTACTAAAAACCAGTGATAAAGAATAAATAAAAAAAGTGATAACTAAAAATATATAATTTCTAATTTTCAACATTTTTATCACCTTTTATCTCTTTTATAACATATTGTGGAGCTTTATTTACAGTCATATAAATTCGTCCAATATATTCACCAATCATTCCTAAAACCATTAAAGTTACTCCTCCAACTAAAGACATAATTGCTGTTAAACTTGTCCAACCCATTGGTACTTCAGGATTTAACATTTTATTTAAAAGTGAATATATAAGTAAAATAAATCCTAATAAAGCTACTAAAACACCCATATATACTGAAACTCTAAGTGGTTTTATAGAAAAAGCAGTAAACCCATTTAGCCATAACATTAGTAGTTTCATAAATGTATACCCTGATTCACCTTCAGTTCTATCTCTATGATCCACATCAACATTAACTAAATTGGAAGTTGTCCTTAATAACAAGCCACTAACATAAGGAAAAGAACTATCATATTTAACCAATTCATCTATAACAAATCTTTTCGCAATAAAATAACTTGATAAATATAATCCTTTTGGTTTATTTATTAATTTTTCAGCCATTAAATCATTGATTTTAGATCCAATATTTCTAAATTTATTATGATGTTTAACCTTATAATTTGCAAAAACTACATCATAACCTTCATTTAATTTATCAATTAATTTATAAACTTGATTTGCAGGAGTTTGTCCATCATCATCAAGTGAAATAATATAATCTCCACTTGCATTAGAATATCCTGCAAGTAAAGCCGCGTGTTGACCAAAATTTTTAGAAAAATTAATTGCAATAACATTATTATATTTATTTGCAATATCAAAAATAACATCTTTTGTATTATCACTTGAATAATCATTAACTAATATTATTTCAAAAGACTCTTCTTTCATGGTATCTTTAATTTCTTCCACTACTAATAAAATTGTTTTTGATGAATTATAACAAGGGATTACAAAAGAATATTTCACGATAAAAACAGCTCCTTAGTAATACTCATAAAAACAACTTTCTCATTTATATTATTTAATTCAACCATCTCAAAATACTCATCTAAAACAAATCCAATATTTTTATAACTTCTTATTGCATTAGTATTTCTTTCTAACACTCTTAAAAATACTTTTTGTAATTTTAACTCATTAAAAGCATATTTTAATATTTTTTTTGAAGAAATAACTGCTATCCCCTTTCCTAAATATTCTTTTTCACCAATAAATATCCCATATTCAGCAGATTTTTTATCTTGGTTAACATCTCTTAAAAATATAGTTCCAATATCTTTATTTTCACAAACAATTATAAATTGTTTAACTTTTCCTGTTGCAATTTTACTTTTATAATAATTTGTATGACTTTCCTTCGTTATAGGATTTTGATCAATAAAATTATTTAATACAAAAGGTGTATTTCTCCATTTAACAATATTATAAGTATCATCTAATGTAATTGGTCTAATATCAACATTCATTACTTTTCTCCATAAAACTCTTTAACTTTATTACATACTTTAATTAAGTCTTCTTCTTTTAAACCATAATATAAAGGTAATCTTAATAATCTTTCACTTTCCTTTGTAGTATAAACATCTTCGCCATGAAATCTTCCAAATTTCATTCCAGCAGGTGATGAATGTAAAGGAATGTAATGAAATACAGAAAGTATTTGATTTTCTTTTAAATACTTAATTAACTTTGATCTTTCATCTATATCTTTACATTTTATATAAAACATATGTGCATTATGAACACAATCTTTTGGAATTACAGGTAAATCAATTTTATCTTTTAAAGGTGATAACAGTTCATAATATTTATTCCAAGATTTTAATCTATTATCATTAATTTCTTCCGCTTTTTCAAGTTGAGCATATAGATATGCCGCAAGCATATCACTAGGAAGTATTGATGAACCAATATCTTGCCAAGTATATTTATCAACTTGTCCTCTAAAAAATTGTGATCTGTTTGTTCCTTTTTCTCTAATTATTTCAGCTCTTAAAATATTTTCTTCATCTCTTATTAAAAGCGCTCCACCTTCTCCCATTGAGTAGTTTTTAGTTTCATGAAAACTAAAACATCCATAATCACCTATTGTCCCTAAAGCTTTACCTTTATAAGTAGACATAACACCTTGAGCAGCATCTTCAACTACAGGAATATTATATTTTTTACTAATTTCCATAATTTTATCCATCTCACAAGAAACTCCTGCATAATGAACAACTACAATAGCTTTTGTTTTATCTGTGATTGCATCTTCAATAAGATTTTCATCAATATTCATTGTGTCTGGTCTAATATCTACAAACACAATCTTAGCACCTCTTAAAACAAAAGGATTTGCACTGGATACAAAAGTATAAGATGGACATATTACTTCATCACCTTCTTTAATATTTAAAAGCATTGCCGAAAGTTCTGTTGCAGTTGTACATGATGTAGTTAATAAAACTTTAGGAGAATTAAATTTATCTTCCATCCATTTATTACATAATTTTGTATATTTCCCATCACCACATATTTTTTGAGACTTTATAGCATCTTGAATATAATCCATCTCTTTTCCTACATATGGTGGAACATTAAAATTTAACATTTACTTCCCTCCCTTAAAGTATTATTTCTAAAATAGTTTTTGAATTACTATTATTAGTTTTTATTAAATTGATTAAATTATATAACTTTTCATCAACATCTTCTTTTGTAATATTAATTGGTTCTGCAATAAAAATTAGATCACTATCAGTTTTTATTGCAGTTTCCATATCTAATGTCAATTCCTCAAACATTTTTTCTCCTGGTCTTAATCCTGTAAATTCTATTTTTATATCATCATAAGGTTTAAAACCTGATAATCTTATTAAATTTTCCGCAAGAGTCAATATTTTAACTGGAGTACCCATATCCAAAACAAATATTTCCCCTGATTTTGCATAAGTTGAAGCTTGTAATACAAGCTGTGCAGCTTCTGGTATTGTCATAAAGTATCTAATAATTTCTGGGTCTGTTACAGTTACAGGACCACCATTTTCTATTTGTTTTTTAAATAAAGGAATTACAGAGCCACTTGATCCTAAAACATTTCCAAATCTAACAGCACAAAGTTTAGTAATACCATTATTTCTATATCCTTGAACCATAAGTTCACACATTCTTTTAGTAGCTCCCATAACATTAGTAGGATTTACAGCCTTATCAGTAGATATCAACACAAAATTTTCAACATTGTTTTTTATACAAGAATCTATAACATTTTTCGTACCAAAAACATTGTTTTTAATTGCCTCTATTGGAGAATTTTCCATTAAAGGCACATGTTTATGGGCTGCCGCATGATATACAACAAAAGGTTTATATAGTTTTATTATTTCATCAATTCTTTTTTCATCTCTAACTGAAGCTATTAAACAAGTTAATTTAATATTTTCATCAATATCTTTATTATGCATATGCATAAATAATTCTTGTTGCAAATCATACATATTATTTTCATATATATCAATTAAAACAAGTTCTTTTGGGTTATATTTTACAATCTGCCTACATAGCTCAGAACCAATAGAACCTCCAGCTCCTGTAACCATTACAACCTTATCTTTTATATAATTGTTGATTAATTCATTATTTAGATTAACTTCTCCTCTACCAAGCAAATCATCTATGGATACATCTCTAATTTGAGCCTTTCCATCAAACTTATCTTGATGATAACTCATCATTTTTATTTTTAAATTTATATTTTGACATTTTTTTATAATATTCCGTATTTCTTTTTGACTTGCATTAACTATTGCAATATAAGCTATATTGATATTATGTTTTTCTACTATTTCTTCTAAATCATCAGTAGTCCCTAAAACTTTTATTCCTGAAACAGTTTTGCCGACTTTTTGTTTCGCATCATCAATAAAACCTATAACTCGTTCATTATATCTATCAGATAACAGTTCTCTTGATAAAACCACTCCTGCATCTCCTGCACCAATAATCAAAGCATTATTGTACTTAGATTTTTGTATAGTTTCTCTTCTTATATATCTATATATGAGCCTAAATCCAAGCATTTCAACAATTATTATCATTGTAGCAATAACCGGTAAACTTCTTGGATAGTTATTAATTTTAATAACTAAAACAATTATAAACCATATTGTATTAGCGCTAATTATTGCCAAACTAACTTTTAATGCTTCATATATTGAAATATATTTCCATAAAGTTTCATTAGCTTTAAATAATTTAATTGAAATAATATTTATCAATAAAACTATAGGTAGCATATTTAAAAATGTATTTATAATAGATGGATGAATATTAAAAGAAAACTCCATTCTAATCCAAAATGCAAGAAAATATCCAAAAATTATACAAAATGCATCTATCAATAATAAAAATATTGTTCTATGTTTTCTTACAAAATCCAAATTCATCTTATAAGCTCCTTACCTAAGGAATTATAACATTTATTAACATCTTATTGAATATTTAACTTACATAGACTAAACAAATCATGGCTAATATTAAATTCTTTTATTACCTGAAAATCTTTTCCGTCAAAATATTCATCTAACTTATATGTATATATTAGATATAAAGAATCAGAATTTTCAATAAATTCAGAATCCCAAATTAATGTACAATTCTTTAATCCATTAAATTGATAATAATCTAAAATATACTTTCCATAGTCAAATTTAAATATAAACGTTTCAGTTTTTAAATTGTTGTTAATATAATATTCTAATTTTTTAAAACCATCTTTAGATTGTTGTTCAAATAAATATACATATAAAAAACCTAAAGGTATTACAGCAATTTTGTGAAACCAAAAAGATATTGAACAACATATTATAAACATATTCCAACTTATTTTTTTATTATCTTTTATTATTTCTAGAAAGTAAATATATGCTAGTGTAACAAATAAGATTGCCCAAGAATATACTCTAATTTCTGTAGAATAAGAAATTATGGTTGCTACAAACATAATAACAATAAAAGTTAAACCTTGTTTTTCACTATATATTTCAGATATTTTTTTTATTACCTATTAAAAAAATAATATTATCGGTTTTATTGAAAATATCCTTGATATTATGACAATGTTTTTTTGAGTATTTACATTAAGAACTAAAAGAAAACTTTTTAAACATATCATATAAAAAATGTTATCATCTAAATTTTTAGCAATATAAAAAATATCTTTATATGAATTTTTAATCATATTTAAAGAGTATGTTTCATCAGTCCATATTTCATAATTGTTAATTGCTAATAAAATTAGCAAAATACTAAAAGATAAGATTATTAAAGGTTTAACTTTCTTTTCCTTTTATATAATCTTCTACTGCTTGTATCTTTTCTTCATATGACACCTTGGGTTTCTTCCCATTTTAAAATCCCACCTCCATAGACACACGTTTCTATATTTCACGTGTCTACTTTAGTGGGATCATATCATTATATCAAAAATATATAAACGTTCTTTTTCTTTGTTAAATCAATCTTTTTAAACAGCAAATATACGATAAAAATTGAAGTTGAAATTAACAAAGATCTACTCCCTGCTAAAATTTTCAAAATAAATTCTAAAATAATATTCACAATAACTATTTTATTTTTTAAATATTTAAAACTTAAAATAAATGAAACAAATGCCCAAAAACCATGTTGGTTTGAATTAAAATACACTCCCTCAAATCTTTCTCCTTGAAAAATACTAATTGGATATTTTATAAACATAATAATAGATAATATTCCTATTATAAAAGTAAATATAATTAATAAATAATTTATTAAATAGCTTTCTAATTCTATTTGTTTTTTTGTTGATTTTGGGTAAATAGTTACAAAATTAAATATTAATGTTGCAATAGTAGCAGTAGATACCATACTGTATATATTTTTATAATTCGAATTTAATAAAATACTTATTAAACAAGATACTATAAATAAAATTTCGCACTTATATTTTTATAAATAATCTTTAGAATTTATAGACATTAAATAACTATTATAAATAACTGTTATAAATAACATAAACCAAAAATAGAGTGTTCTAATAATAGGAGATAAAGGAACAACGACAATATCTGCCATTAAAAATGTTAATATTTTCATAATAAATTGAATATTTCTATTTTTATTCTCTGGTAATTTCTAGCTTTTAATATTGATTTACTTTTATATTTTTGTTTCACACTTCTTTACCTATTTAAAATACAATATAAAATCATCTGTTTCTCTTTTTTCATAACCTTTACTAATTAATTCATCAATAAATTCTGTAAGTTGAATTTCATTTTTCCTATCTAACAAAACATATGTTGGATATTTATAAGGTTTTTGTTTAAAATATTCTTTATTTAGTTCATGTGTTTTTATAGGATTTCCCCAACTTCCCCATGTAGAATAAGTTCCTATTTGCATGTTTGTAGCAAAATAATACCACGGATTTGAATAAGGGTAATAAAATACATCTTCACTAGTTGCATCATATAAAATCATTTGAAGTTGTTCATACTGCCAGCTATACATTCCACAATAAGTTTCATTTGTAATTATTCCTTTTGCAGGCCCTATTTCAATTTTATCTGTCAAATATTCAATCGATCCATCTAAATAATATCTTTCATATCTTATTGTTCCTTGATAGTAAAATTGTATAAATATACTTAATAATAAAATATATGTTGTAATATCCTTAAATTGTAATTCATCAATTAAATTACCAATAAGCAATATAGATCCAACAGTAACTAAACTATAAGGAATCCCTATTGCTGGTAAACCTAAATTTGAAGACAGATTAAATATAAATGAATAAATTATTCCAAATACAATGAAAAAAATAAAAATATCATAGTCTTTATCTTTAGTAAGTATAAAACTAGTCATCCCTACAACCATTAAAGGAATAACTGTCAAATTCAAATTAGGATATACTTCAATTTTATCTAATACTGATTTAAAACTAACATATAAAAGAATTACAGATAAAAAAGTGTAAATATCTCTTCTTTTATACCTTTCTTTGTCAATTAAAATTATGATTGTTAATATTGGAAAAAAGAACAAAATAAATTTAAACTTCAAATTAAATTCTCTAAAATATTTAATTGTTAATCCATAAATATTTATCGCTGTATATTCTGCATCAGAAGCAATTATATACTTTATTGAATCAATCACTGTTGATATACTTGCTCTACTTAATATAAAACTAACAAACATAATAAATAAGATAGAACATCCAATAGAAAGATAAATCCATGCTTTGCTGATACTAATATTATTAGGAAGATATATTTTTTTTAATTTTATATTTATTAAAGCCAATATAGAAAATAGGATATAAACTGAAACAATAAAAGGTTTACAAATCACTGCTATAGCCAAAAATAATCCTGCTAAAATATAATGCTTTTCATTTTTAGCACCAATTATAGTTGAACTAAAACACAATAAACCTATTAAACCAAATGAATTATATGATAAGGTCATCATATCTAAAGGTGCAAATAAATAAAAACTCATTAATGAAATAGCTGCCCAAAATTTATATTTTCTTAAACAAATATAGCTATATATAACAGACATTGACCACAATAAAATAAAACAGTATCTACCAAACATTGCTATCCTATTTGTATCACCTTTTAAAATTGTAAACACCTTCATAAATGGATAAATTAAAAATCCTACTAATTGCATTATTGACCATTCATCTACAAGCATTGCATCTCCCAATGCAAATCTATAACCTAAACTTAACAAATAAGGTTCATCATTATATATATAACCATATTTTGATTTAAACACTAAAAAAGAAAGTGTAATTAAAAAAAGTATTATAAATAAAATATCATATTTTTTAATTCGTTTTTCCATAACCCAATATTTCTCTCCTATCTTTTAACATTAAATCAAACAAATAATTTTGTTCAAATTCATCTTTTACTATATCATATGCATTTTCTACAATATATGATAATTCATCAAAATTATCATATGAATACTGCATTTTTTCTTTTAAATCTCTATTATCTCTTGGTTTAACTAATAAACCAGTTTTTTTATCTTNTACTACATCNTTTATTCCATTAATGTCAGTTGCNATAATCATAGTNTTCATAGCCATAGTTTCTAGCATTGCACTAGGCATACCTTCTCTATAACTAGGAAGTACATTAACATCAAAGGCACTAAAATATTTAAAAGGTTCATTTGTATTAGGTAAATAAATAATATTTTCATTATCTAATGACCATTTATAAATATCTTGATCTAATTCATCTACATTTTCACTTGGTCCTACAAGAACCAATTTTGAATTTCTATTTAATTCTTTAAATGCATATAATAATTCATTTAATCCTTTATC
>JGI24709J26583_10002904_pt1 | contig 13770 bp, 11 predicted proteins | sample BioPla2DNA1_FD_26583 | JGI IMG/M metagenome (IMG submission 26583) | reverse complement strand
AGACCGAATTTAATAAATTGGTCCATGTGTTGCTCTAAAAACTTTACTATATAACCCTTTGCCTTCATCCCTTATTTTACTCCCACCATTATCATCTTCGTCATCCCTCTATCATTACCCTCTCTATTACCGGGTAAATTCCAACCCCAAAAATATTATTATAATCTTTTTTCAACAATCAGTAGCTCTCCGATTATCCGATACACATCAGCGTTTCTCATTTGGTCAAGACAAGGATGGCACATTAAATTTACAGATAAAAGTGCTCGTGTTTGAATCTTTCCACTTGGGCATATATAATCCGCCCCCAATCTCTGAACGAATAGTCTTATATGGAGGCGGTTTTTTGTGGTCTGCCCCGCTCTTACACATTGTTATTTGGTGCGGCGGATAATAAGCTCGAAATTACGATATCTCCAATAGTTTCTGTTTTATATGTCTTAACACCAATAACTCAATTTTAATAAAACATCATAGTTCAGAATACTTCCGACAAATCCGACTATACAAGTAATAGTAATCCCAAAATTATTCCTCCATATATAGATTAATCTGATTTAACATTTCATTTGCGACATCGCCATTTTCCAACCAGATTTTAGTCCAACTGCATGTTTTTTTAATTGCCTCATCCACATCCCATTTAGGTTTCCAATTAAATTTGGATTTAATTAGAGAGCAGTCGAGCTTTAAGAAGCCCGCTTCATGAGGCGCATTTTTTTCCGATATGTTTTTCCATCTTGCCTGATTTCCCCAATTTTTGCAAAACAGATTGACAAGTGTGCCGGTGGTAACGCAATCCGTCTCATTAGGTCCTACATTATATGCTCCCTGGTAATCTTTATTGTCATACTGTTTTTCCGCTATCATAAGGTATGCAAACAGGGGCTCCAGAACATGCTGATAAGGTCTTATGGAATACGGATTTCTAACTATAATATCCTCGCATTTTTCCACTGCTCTCACGCAATCGGGGATAATTCTGTCATTGGAAAAATCCCCTCCGCCTATCACATTTCCCGCTCTTGCGGTAGAGACGGAAACATTTCTATCTTCAAAAAAACTTCTTACATAAGTCCATGTCGCGAGTTCCGATAAGCTTTTGCTGTTGGAATACGGGTCATACCCATCCAACTCCTCATTTTCTCTGTATCCCCAGACCCATTCTTTATTTTTATAGACCTTATCTGTGGTTACGTTTAAAAAGCTTTTAACGCAATCGGTGTTTCTTATACATTCAAGTACGTTTACCGTTCCCATAACGTTCGTATCATATGTGTATCTCGGATCTTTGTAACTGTCTCTTACTATAGGTTGAGCTGCTAGGTGAAATACTATTTCCGGTTTGTGGGTATCAAATTCCTTTTTAAGTTTTTCATAGTCCCTGATATCGGAGATTATGCTTATTACCTTTTTATCAAGAAAAGATAAACAAAATAAGCTCGGTTCAGTCTCCGGCTCAAGAGCATACCCAACTATTTTTGCACCTAGGTTTAGCAATATGTGACAAAGCCAACTTCCTTTAAAACCCGTATGGCCCGTGATCAGCACGGTTTTATTTTCATAGAAATCTTTTAAATTTTTCATGATTTCACCCGTTAGAATACTACCATTTTACCCAAGGCGCTCTGCCATTTAGTAGCAAACTCTCCAGGAACTCCTTATCTCTGAGCGTATCCATGCATTGCCAAAACCCGTGATGTTTATAGGCTATAAGTTCGTTTTGTCTTGACAATTCCTCCAGAGGATATCTTTCAAGAATAACAGCATCGTCATCAATTAAATCCATTATATCAGGCTCAAGCACCATAAACCCGCCGTTTATCCAACCGCCGTCTTCTTTCTTTTTCTCTACGAACGACTTTATTACTCCTTCCTTATCTATATCGAGCGCTCCGAATCTTCCTCCGGGCTGGATTGCGGTAATCGTCGCCTTTTTCTTATGAGCCTTGTGGAATTTTTCCAAGTCATTTATATCGATATCGCAAACTCCATCGCCATATGTGAGCATAAATGTATCGGTGCCAATATATCTGCTCACCCTTTTAACCCTTCCTCCTGTCATGGTATAAAGGCCTGTATCCACTATAGTGACTTTCCACGGTTCGCTTTCATTATTATGCACCGTAAGTTTATTTTCTCTTGAAAAATCAAAGGTTATGTCCGAATTATACATATAATAATTCGCAAAATATTCTTTTATAATATGCTGTTTATAGCCCGCACATATTATAAATTCGTTATATCCGTAATGCGAATACGATTTCATAATATGCCAAATAATAGGCATATTTCCTATCTCAATCATAGGTTTAGGTTTAAATTGACTCTCCTCGGTAATTCTCGTACCAAGACCCCCCGCAAGTATTACCACTTTCATTTTTATATCCCTTCCGTTTCACAATATTCGATATTAAAGGAAATTTTTCCAAATTGTATCAAGAAACACACCCATTACATAACAATAGACAATCGATGATAAAGTAAATTTCCTGATTAAATTCTCTTTCCCTTCGGAACCTTTCTTGCCGTTTCGAATAAGAACCGGTAAAGTAACATAGGTAAATATAAATATCAAAACCCAATTTGCGAACATAAAATATCTAAGTTCAATATGCAAAAGCAATAACGGCAACGTATTCATAACCAAAATTCCGGCGGCAAACAAAACAAGGCGGGAATTTTTCTTTAAAGCAAGCAGTTTCTGTTTTAGCGAAAATATAACTCCCGCCTGTAACAATAAAGAAATATTTCTTGACAAATTGACGATTAATGACGATACACCGCCTCTATAATTATCTTCAATATGTGGTGTAAACGCCACAAGAGCTTTTTTCCCCATAAGCGAAAAAAAAGTTAACGGCTCGCTCAGACACATCAATAATATGTCCTTTTTTGATAACAATCTATCGTAAAAAAGATGACTGAAGCTGGCAATTTGTCTGTCTTTTCCCCGTGGCCCCATAAAATAGTAGGCATTTGAGCCGTTTTGAAATGATCTTAGAGCCATAGATTGATGAAAACCGTTAGTATAGTCTGTTTTCCAAGCCGGTGAATACGGAAACAGCGCAAATTTCCCGTTCATCTTCATCAACCCCAGAGCAAATTGAGGCAATGTAGCGAGCACAACTCCAATAAAAAACATCCCCCAAAGCGATACCGGACAACATCGCAACTTCCCGTTTTCAATCTTTTTGACGGGATTTCTTTCTTTCCAGATTGTCCAAACCGCAAAAGCGATGATGAAATATAGTGTAACTATGTAGAAACTGCGCAAATTTATGGATAAGGATATAAAAATCCCGCTCAAAAACCAATTTGACAACAACTTAGATTCAAGACCTTTCATTAATGAAGCTATGGATAGGATAAAAAAGCAAAGACTCGGAATATCGGGCATATAGTAAAAAATCCACCATTTCCAAAAAAATAAAAACAAAAGTATGGATACCACACATGAAACTACCGTCGGTTGAATATTGAAGAGCGTTTTCGCTATTTGCGGAACAGCAAAAACAAAAGTACATGTTATTAATAATGTCAAAACAAAGAGATGAATGTATTGAGGATCTATGTTTACAACACCGGCAATCAAATTATACCCGCCCCAAACAAGCGGCATATAAAAGCCTCTATGCGACATACCAAAATTATTTACAAAATTGTATAGAGAAGCTTGCCCATTTTCGTCGTAAAAATTGGGGTGGGTATAGAAATATACATCCGCTTGAGATTTTACATTTAATACCCGATAATAGCTCTCGCTATTTTTATAATAGTAAAACGATGTGCCCGCAAACAGTAAAATGAACACAATACAAAAAACCCACCTTTGGGCTTTAAGGTCCAGAACATTATCTGTCAGCGCATCCCCATATCTATTCAAAAGAAAAGCGCCAATAGAAATCAACACAAACATACTTACGATTAATACAGAATAAGCTAAAAAATACCGGGTATAAAGATTTATATACACTCTCAAATCTCTAAAGGGAAAAACCTGGACGGTCTGTACGCCTTCAGCCCCTTTACCAAACCAAAAAATCTGTTGCTCATCGTCAACGGTGACTACAGCATAGGAGCCAACATCTCCGTCGAGGAAAAACAAAGACGTTTCCGGTAAGTATGGCAAATTTATAATCAAATAGGCATCCGGCGATTGCGAGACATAGACCGCTTCGCCGTAGGGAGATTCTTCTTTCGAAAATTTCCGAAAACCTTTATTTTCTACAATCAGATTTTCCAACTTTTCGAAAGGTAGAGAAAATTTGTAATCCCCTTGATTAATACCATTAAAAGAAAAACCGTCCGTTAATATCAGGGGAAGAAACTGGGAGTATTCTCCCCCGATACTGTCAATCGTTTGTATTACGACTTTTTTAGTTTTCGGGTTCGAATGAGCCCAGTTTTTTATTTCAGACTGAAACTGTATTGATATTAAGAACGCGACTATAAATATGATTAAAAATAATTTCTTAATTTTTGACATATTACCTTCCCTCTGTAGAAATACATATAATTTTCATCCACATATATGTTTCTACCTTCTCTATATTGCCCTGTCACCAAGCTCCGCCTTTAATCCAAGTAGTTTTAAACAAATAAAACCGTCATTCGCAGAGCTTAACACATAGTTAAGACGAATTTATAAAATTCGGCACAAAGCTATCTTATTAAATCTTGCAAAACACTTCGTCAGATAGCAATAAAAAGCCTCTTATCGTGCAATAATACCATTAATAAGCTATGTTAACAACTCTAACACTATCTCTCCTGAAAAAATATGAATTGACATTAATGTTTCATATTACAAGGTGTTACAGACTTATGTTCCCTATAAAAAGTCGAGTTGGATACATCCGGATTATAAAACCATAGTTCGTGAAGAATGAATTGTTGCTAAAAACACCATTCTTACAGAGGACAATAGGCTCGCACTTATATTGCATATGATTTAAGTGTAATAATAAACTGCGTTTTTCTTTAGTCATTAGAAAAAGGTCATCATCCCAAAAGCAAGCACAGAGATTGCTGTATATATGTTAATTAATGACCTTATAAACATATTAAATAAATTTGCTGCATAACCCTTAAAAGCGGGAGTGAGCTTTTTTCTGCAAATTAGTCTCTTATGGTAATTTTAATTTTACCATAAGAGACTTGATGTTATCTAAAGGCTTTTCTGCATGGGTTAGTCTTCCTGTAGATAATCATTTCCGTAAAAATCATCTTTTAGGATGTTTTTAATTAAATTTACCGCATTTCTATACCTTGAAGGAAATTCTTTCTCCGCTATACTTTGCCTTTTCTCCTTCAAGTTGTCTTCACCATTTACTAAAGAATTGAAAGTACTTATAAGTTCATTTTCATTTGATACAATGTACATACCTTTCGAAAGGCGCTCGGAAAGAGCATTAAAATGAGTAATTTTTTTACAAAAAACTATCGGTTTCCCTGTCAAAAAAAACTCTGCGATTAATGACGTTTCGTCCGCCACCAAGCAATCCGCAGTATATAGTGCTGTCCTGTAGTCGGCGGTCTCGTCTATACCAACATTATCTGTTCCGTTGTATTTATCTTTAAATTCTTTAACTTCAGTCTCGCTCATCTCCCCGGTAAATATAAAATTGTCAAACATCATGGGGTGGGGCCGGAGCAAAAGTTCAATATCTTTATGCTTCATCGCATAGTTGAGCAAAACTGATTTGTAGTCAAAAAAATGACAATTCCCCTCTGAAGTACTCCAACGCGGAGCCCAGAGGATGCGATAACCGTTTTTCCCATCTTTCTTCCAAAGTTGATTATATTCCTCTTTCTCAAATGACTTTAACGACAAATCCAGCCGGGGACTCCCCGTAGTAATTATCCTCCCTTTATAATCATCCGTTTCTTTTTTTATTCTATTCCTAAAATGTTCGGCCCTTTCATCATTTTCAGCAAAGTAAAAATCTAGTTTGCTCAAAAAATCAATAGGTAAGTTAATTATGTTGTTTCCCACCTTTAATCCTATACCATAATAAGGTATACAACATGTTTTTGAATAATTGCAGACAACCTTTATATGGTATTCTTCGTAACGATAATAATCGTACGGCCGCTGATAAAAAAAATAATCCGTGGACAAAGATTTCAAATCGAGCCATGTATTTGTAGCTTCACAATATGCCTTTTTAACATTAGGAGAATCGTAATCAATTATATCGGTAAAATCTTCGTATACATAAGTAAAGCTGCCGTCTGGGCTGTACTTTTTATTCGGAGTTATAACAATAATAGTCTGAATCTGTGCATCTTTTTCACAAGCCTCCACAAGAGCTTTAAAAGAGTTATATGCAGCTGGCAGTTCACACAAAAACACCACGGTGAAAGGCATTTTAAAATTTTGCTTAATTGCACGGTGACGCCGTATTGAACCTAAAGCATGGCTTTCTATCTGCGAGCTTAATTCTTCTAACGCCAACCCGGATTTTCTTTCCACATCATTTAAGCCTTGTTCAATGTTTTGCACATTACCTTCTATGGCATTTAATCGATTTTCCAGACCGGAGAGACGTTGTTGAACGTTTTGTAAAGCATTCAAAGCGTTAGAAACTCGCCCCATGGTAATCCAATTAAAAAGTCTAATTAGTAACTTTCTCATTAGTGTTATTATCCTTTAATCATTTTCAATTTGCGTCGTTCTGTGTAATGGTTTTGTTTTCTCCTATCCGGCAATATCAAACCCGGGCTTCCGGTTTAGATGTAGATTTTCTCATTGCTTGTATTATTGCAATGTTCCCAAAACTTAAATAACTTATTATATTTGGAACTCTTTCTCTTGCCTGGTTAGTATAATTTGAAAATCCTCACACATTTTTCAACGGCATCTCTGCAGTCGGTAAATACTTCTACTTCAATACCATCATACAGCGTAGCTTCAAGCGCATCCAATTCAGAAACCTCAGTAAATTCAACAGATTTCTCTTAAGCACCTGCAAACTTCTGATAATTGTCACAATAAATTGATTGTAATCAAAAGTGCGGATTTTATCAACAAACAATTTGGGCACCCACCTGCAGTAAAATCATTTTGAGAAATCTTCTCTCAAGGTTTGTTTGCTACACCACAAAAATATAAAAGAGGCATTTTATACAGTATTATGTTTCAATAATTGACATTTAATTAATCGGTAAGGTTTAAATTTTTTCTGTATTGCAGATAGCTTTCCAGGATTATTGCGGCAGCGGCGGCATCTATATTCTTTTTTCTTTTTGCCCCTTTTCGGTCCAGAATATTCATATATACGGACGCCGTTTTCGTAGTCCCTCTTTCATCCCAAAGCTCTACGGGAATTTTAGTTTTTTCGGCTATCATATCGGATATTTCTCTACTTCTTTTTGCACGCTCCCCCTCACTGCCGTCCATGTTTATGGGCAAACCCACTATAATCAGTTCCGCCCCCAACTCCTCAGCGGTGAGGATAATGCTGTCAACCGTCCTTTCGGTGTTTTTTTCAAATATTACCTTTACCGGATTTGCCAGCATCTCCATTCTGTCACTCACGGCAATCCCGGTGCGCGCTTCCCCGTAATCCACACTCATTATTCTCATACAGCATCTCCAAACTGCTCATATTTTTCTGTCTTTTATCTCAATTATATTCATAAGCTCTATTATTTCCTGAGTCATCATACCATTTAAGTTTATTAAATTAAACATATTGCATCTTAAAGGCAACTTTGAGAGCTCATCAGAATATCCCTAATTCAATATTTTGGAAGTTTAACCGGGATAAATGTGAAGTCTTATTGTTTTTAAAGTGAATTTTGGGGCAGATAATAACCGTTTAATCAATTATGATATAATTTCTCCTAGTAAACTAATAACCCATATTAGATGTTAGTTGAGGAATATATTTTTTAAGAAAACGGAAAGGACAGTCAACATGTTGTACAAGTATCAACTAAAAACACCTACAGAAAACCTTTATCCCATTACTTCTCAGGTCAGAGAGGCTATACAAAAAAGCGGTATTCAATCCGGAATCGCGGTAGTATACTGTCCCCACACGACTGCAGGTATTACCATCAATGAAAATGCAGACCCCGATGTCGTGACGGATATGTTGTTAGGATTAGAAAAGGCCTTTCCGGACAGAGCGGAATTTCTTCATTGTGAAGGAAACTCGTCGGCTCATCTTAAAGCGTCATCCGTAGGTTCCAGTGTGACGATTCTCATTGAAGAGGGCAAGCCGGTACTTGGAATTTGGCAGGGAATTTATTTTTGTGAATTTGATCCGCCAAGAAGCCGGAGCTTTTATGTAAAGGTCTTAGCCGGCGAACTCTAACTTTTTGTCAATAATAACTGGTTTCTTTAGCACATACTAATCGGATTTTCGTACCTGAAAATTTTCTTACTGACATGAATATGAGGTAAGTATTATCACTTAACCTTATTTCATGTCAATATTTTTTCACATAACATCAAATTGTCGGTTTTTACAGTTTTTTTAAAATATGTTTGTGAATTTTATTGATTGTAAATTATAGTTAATGGTTATAAAATTAGGTAAACGTTAACCTAAATCGCTCTCTTTCTTTTGAGCGGCTGTTATTATCATAGGTAAACGTTACCCTTGATTTTTTTATTATGTCTTCAAGCGGAGAATTTAATGAATGTTACGATGAAGGATATAGCCGTGGCTTCGGGGGTTTCGACAACGACAGTATCAAAAGTTCTTAACGGGCGCGATAATAATATAAGTGCCGTTACGCGAAACAGAATACTTGAAAATGTCAAAAAATACGGATACGTACCTAATGCCGTGGCGAAAGGTCTCAGGACCCAGCGTACTAATACTCTTGGGTTTATCCTGCCCGATATCTGTAATCCATTTTTCCCCGAAATCGTCAGAGGGATTGAAGACGTTGCAAATTCGAAAGGTTTTAGCGTAATAATAAGCAACACGGACAATAACGCTCAACGTGAGCTTGCAAGTTTTCGAGGGTTGGCTTCAAGAATGGTTGATGGCATAATTTTCACACGTGCATTGCGGCCGAACAACATCGAGGAATATGCCAATGCAAATATACCCGTTGTTGTCGTCGATCGCGAAATCAACATCTCCGGTTTTGGATTCGGTATGATTGCCGTAGATACCCAGCGCGGGATATACGATGCCACTAAGCTGCTTTTGGATAAGGGTTGCAAAAGAATAGCCTATATATCAGCAGATTATGACTCCGAGTTTGACCGTTATACTGGCTACAAAAAAGCCATAACCGAGGCAGGCGCCAGTATTGATAATAGGCTTGTTTATCGCCGTGATTATGATGTTGCAACAGGATACGAGGGTATAAGAAAAATATTGTCTTCAGAATTAATAGATGGTGTCGTCTGTGGCAATGACCTTATCGCAGTAGGGGTTATAAATGCGTTGAACGAGGCGAATCTGAGTGTTCCTCTCGACGTGAAAGTCATCGGATTTGATGATGTATATTTCGGCAGTTATATAAATCCGGCACTTACAACTATAAAACAGCCGGCCTATGAAATCGGGAGCGAGGCGGCAAAAATGCTCATTGACAATATACTTTATGATGTTCCCCTTTCAACAAAGATATTGGATTACACTCTCATTATAAGAGACTCTGTTTAAATTCAAATAAAGGCAGAAACTAAGTCGTCAAAACTTTCAAGCATTTTTTACAAATTGTCTTATAGCCATTTTATCTAATGGGTAAACGTTTACTTATAACAAATCCTTGTTTACAGTGATGTATTATTGTCTTTCCGCAAACGCATGCGGTCTCACCGGAATACTTTATGTTAAAAAACACCATACACGCCGCCCTGCTGTCCTGTGCGAGTTTTAAGATAAGCTTACCTGCATACCGGCATTTGCGCGCAGTTTAAATGATGACAGTTTGAAAAAGCAAACATACTGTTCATTAGCGCGTTTTTGTAAATAAAATCATATTGAGAGGAGAAAAAAATGAAAAAGTTAATTGCGATTCTATTAGTTCTTGTCCTCATCTTCGCCTTCTCCGCATGTAAGAAGGAAGAGACTCCTCCGGCTCCAGCCGAAGATACTCCCGAAGCGTCCGATCCTGTTTCCACAACCGAAGAAAAGGAAACGTTCAAAGTTGGTCTTTCGATGCACAATACCACCGCAGAGTGGGCAGTTACGTTCAAGGACACCTTCCTTGCCGAAGCAGAAAAAGTTGGCTTTGAAGTAGTGTGGAATGATTCCGCCAGCAAAGCCGATACTCAGGTAGCTAATATGGAGGACCTTCTTATCCAGGATATCGATTTGCTTGTTGTTCTTCCCGTTGACTACACCGCCATAGGCACCGGCCTTCAGGAAGCTTTTGATTCAAAAATCCCTGTTATCAATGCCGATTCAATGGTTGGCGAAGAGGACCAGCAGTATGTCACCGCATTTATTAAGTCCGACACATATGCCGCCGGATATTCGTTGGGCGAGTATCTTTGCGATATGTTCCCCGACGGAGCCACGATTGCGACACTAAACGTTCCCACCAACGCCTCCATCGCTGCAAGATTTGAGGGGATCAATGATGCAGTAAAGGACCTCAAGCGCGATGACATAAAGATTGTCAACAAAGACCGTACCTCTCGCGACGCTGTCGGCTCAGACTGCGAGGACCTCATAATAGCCAACTCTGAAATTGCCGCCTTCGTTTGCTACAATGACAACTCAGGAATGACCTGTCAGGGTATCTGCGAGCAGCTCAACCGCACAGACATCAGAGTATTCGGTTTTGACGGAGATCCCGCCGCTAAGCAGTCGATAGCCGCCGGAGAAATGTATGGTACTATGGTCTATTCTCCCGTCGGCCTTGCCAAACAGGCCGTTGTTGTCGCCGACGCCATACTCAACAATAAACCTTACGAAGAATTCTCCATTGTTGATATGTGGCTTATAGACAGAGACAATATCGGAGAATATGATACCGCGGTTTGGGAGTAATACTAAATAGTAATCACATCCTTTCACACGTGGCAGGCAAGGTTGTTCGATATTTAGCCGGGCAACCTTGCCGAAAAATGGTTTTTCTAACTGCATAATCCATGATTTGTGAAGAAGGGAGGTCAATTATTGAGCACGCATTTGCTGGAAATGACAAATATCCACAAAAAATTCCCCGGCGTTTACGCTCTTAAGTCCGTCAACCTGACACTTGAGAAGGGTGAAGTCCTTGCGTTGGTGGGCGAAAACGGTGCCGGAAAATCCACCTTGATAAATGTCCTTGGGGGTATTTATCAAAGGGACGAGGGCGAAATTTTTATTGAAGGCCAGGATTCTCATATAGACAGCGTCCTGGCAGCTCGTGATGCCGGTATCAGCATTATCCATCAGGAGCTGGTTCTTATACCCTATCTGTCGGTCGCAGAAAATATATTTGTACACCGCGAACCTTTAAAAAACGGTTTCATTGATTATAAAACCATGTATTCAAAAGCTCAGCAATTTGTAGACGATCTTGGGATTGAACTTGACGTCTACAAGAAGCCGATTGAACTTTCTATCGCCGAACAACAGATGTTAGAAATCGTGAAAGCGGTTTCTTTTAAAGCAAAAATAATCGTTATGGACGAGCCGACCTCGGCACTTTCAGACAAAGAAATCGACGCTTTGTTTGAGTGTATACACAGATTGAAAGCTCAGGGAATCGGAATAATTTATATTTCTCACAAATTGTCGGAGCTTTCCCTAATTGCAGACAGAGTCACGATACTGCGTGACGGCGAAACGGTAACTACTATGAAAATCAATGAAACCAACAATGACGAGATAGTTCGTCATATGGTTGGTCGCGAGATAACAAGTTACTATACCCGTACCTATAACAAATCCAAAAAGATTGTGTTGAGTATAAAAAATATAACCACGACAAAAGTCAGCAACGTCAGCTTTGATGTGCGTGAAGGCGAGATACTCGGTCTTTCAGGTCTTGTCGGCGCAGGGCGCACTGAGACGGTCAGGGGTATTCTCGGATTCGATCATCTTTTATCAGGCGAAATATTCCTCAACGGAGAAAAGGTCATATTTAAAAGGCCAATCGAAGCATATAACAATAAAATCGGATACGTCCCCGAAAACCGACGTGAGGAAGGTATATATCCTCTACATACAATGCGCTTTAATACTACTATAAAGGTATTGAAAGATTTTATACGCGGTATATACGTCAATTTTAAAAAGGAAGAGGAAATAACCGAATCCTTTATTAAACAGCTGAAAATTGTAACAACGTCGCAACTGACGGCAATGCAGAATCTATCGGGCGGGAATCAACAAAAGTGCGTTTTGGCAAGCTGGTTGGCTACCAAGCCAAAGGTTCTTATTCTAGACGAGCCGACCAGAGGCATTGACGTTGGGTCAAAGTCTGAAATATACGCCCTGATGAACGACCTTGCCAAACAAGGTATGGCGATAATCATGATCTCCTCGGAACTTCCCGAGATAATCAATATGAGTGACCGTGTCGTCGTCATGCGTGAGGGATCTGTTTCCAGGATACTCGAGCATGATGAGATATCTCAGGAAGAAATTATGAAACACGCTGTACACATTTAAATATGTTTTAGAGAGGGTTATCATATGGCAACTAAATCATCGTCATTTTTTTCGGATAGTTGGAACGTTATAAAAACGACGCTCAAGCAGTACGCCGCACAGCTTATTTTCCTTGTATTCATTTTCACGGCGCTGTCTCTAATGTCACCTGTATTCCTCAAAGCAAATAATCTGATTAACGTTTCGCGTCAAATCTCCTGTAACCTATACATAGGTTGTGCTCTGACCATGGTATTCACGCAGGGGGGCATTGACCTTTCTACAAGTTCCATCATGGCGTTGTCGGGCATGATTGCCTCGCTTATGTCTTTAGCAGGCTTGCCTTTTTGGCTTTGTGCAATAACAGCGCTTACAGCCTGTATGTTTGTCGGTTCCATTACCGGCACCATCCTCTCCAATACAGGTCTTCCACCATTTATTGTCACTTCTTCCATGAGGAGTATATTGCGTGGCATGGTCTATGTCATAACTTCGGCTGCCTCAATAAGACTTACCAATAAAAGCTTCCTTGCTTTCGGAGGCGGTTCGCTAGGTTTTTTGCCTTATCCCGTAATTTATATGACGGTCATCATCATCTTGACATATATCGTCATGGCTCGCACTAAACTCGGCCGTCATATGTATGCGATGGGGGGCAATATGAAGGCGGCACTCTTCGCAGGAATCAACGTTAAAAGAGTTCGCGTATTTGTCTATATAGTTTCGGGTTTCTGTTCGGGTCTTGCCGGACTTGTTTATACGAGTCGCAACTGCTCAATGCAGCCGGCTTTGGGAGAGGCAATGGAGTTGGACGCCATCGCAGCCGTTGTTCTCGGAGGAACCTCAATGGGCGGCGGGCGTGGCGGTGTTCTCGGTACCGTTATAGGAGCTTTTATTATCGGTTTTATAAATAACGGGCTCAATCTGCTTGGTCTTGACTCCTTCTATCAGTACATAGCCAAAGGAATCATCATTCTGCTTGCCGTTTACCTTGATGATATCAGGACTAGAAAACTTCTCGCCGGGGGTGCGCGTTAAGCAGTCTCATATCGATCATCAAAAGGAGTTGATGTAATGGCATACGATTATCCGAATAAATATCTTTGGGATATCCCGAGAGTCTGGAATATAGATTCCCAACTTGTCCCCATGAGGTTGCGCATACAGGATATGGCTCGCCCCGGCAAAGTTGATTTTGACGCCATCA